>Ga0182030_10000105_pt1 | contig 128057 bp, 104 predicted proteins | sample 812S3MmetaG_FD_121299 | JGI IMG/M metagenome (GOLD analysis project Ga0182030, IMG submission 121299) | Permafrost microbial communities from Stordalen Mire, Sweden - 812S3M metaG (Illumina Assembly) | ecosystem: Environmental > Terrestrial > Soil > Wetlands > Permafrost | place: Sweden... | reverse complement strand
TCGTTGGCGGCACTGAGTTTGCCGCTACGGCGATTGGATGTGTGCAAGGGGTGTAACGCGGAGTTGCATGTTTGCAAGATGTGCGTGGAATACGATACGTCGTATGCGAAACATTGCAAGGAGCCGACGGCGGAGGAGGTGCGCAAAAAGGAGGAGGCGAACTTCTGCGATCACTTCAAGCCGAAGGCGGGGGCGTACGTGGCCAAGGACATGGGTGAGATTACGCGGGCCAAATCGGCGCTCGACGATCTTTTCAAGAAGTAATCGAAGAAAAATAATCAGCTGGCGGTGATATATCCGAGGTGCGATTGCCGGCGGCGTAATGCTTGTGAGCTGGCTCACACTGTCCGGCGTACGTTGTTCAGGCTGCCCTGGGATGGCCGATGTTTATCGGATGTTCATCTTTACGCGGGCGCTGCACAGTCGTGCGAGAGCGCGGGGCTATTCGCTCATCGAATTCTTCGTCTTCTCATCTCTTATCGGGGTGGTCGCAGCCTTTGCGATTCCGCGCTATACGCGGGTGGGCAACGAGGCGCGGGCGACTCAGGTGATGGCGTTGAACGGCATCGTTCGTGGACTGGCTGAGAATGCGCATGCGCAATATGTTGCATCGGGTGGGTCGTTGACTGCAGCGACCTTGGAGGGGAAAGCGGTCGTTCTAAAGAACGGTTATCCGGACGCGAGTGCGTATGGCATCCGCTCTGTGATCATTGATTGGGCGGGGTTCGCCGCGAAGACGACGCTCGACTCGGTGGTCTTCATGAAAAAGGGTGCTGTGCTGCCAGAACAGTGCGCTGTGACGTACACTATTGCTAAACCGGCGGCCACTACTGCGTCGCTGAGTAATTTTGTGATCGAGGGATGTTGATCTTAGGGGAATCCCGTATATGGTCTTCGCGGGTATACTCCTAGCGTTTTGTTGAGCGTATAAGATTGACGAGAACCGCGCATTTACGAGTTCTCTGAGCAGCACCTAGGATGGCGACCTCTCCGGATTATTTGCGTCTTGCATCGAGCGCGGCCCGTGCTCTTGCGGATACGGCTCTCGACGGTCTACGAGATGCCGTTTTGGTGGTCGACGCCCGTCTCAAACAACTTCCAGTGGTTCTTGCCAATAGCGCGGCGTGCAATTCCTTGCGTGCGGAGGGCGATACCTCACCGTTGATTGAGGTTCCGCTGCTGCGGTTATTGGGGGCGGAATCGATAGCTACCTTCGAACGGGCGCTTGCGGCGTTGTTGGAATCGAAGGGTCCGTCGGAATTGTGGGCATCGTCGGAGTTGAGGGCGCAGTTGGAGTCCAAGGCCGTTCCGGATTCCAAGGCGACATCGGAGTTCAAGGCGACATCGGAGTCCAAGGCGTCGCCGGCGTCGCGGCTGGTGTCTGATCCGGAACAGGCCATCACCCGTACTTTGGATTGGAAGTTATCGCACGGGGAGCGGGCGCTGCTCACGGATTTGAAGCTGTTGCCGGGTGCGGTCGGTCATCCCATGGTGATGCTGTCCTTTGCGCCGCTCGCTTCGGACGTGGCGGCGGCCTTGCAACAGTTGCCGTTGGACATGCTCATCTTGGATCCGGAACTGCGGGTGACGTATGCGAATGCGGGGGCGATGCGTACGGGCGCGGCGATGCCGGGGGGTGTGTTGGGCTGCGTGGCCTTGAGCCTTACTCCGACGGGCGCGTTGCATTCGGAGGTTTATGCGCAGGCGCTGCAGGGGCGGCCGTTCCACGATGATGCGGTGGCATACACGGAACCGGATATGCCGACGCGTTGGTTCGAAATCAATGTACAACCGCTTACCATCGGCGCGAGCATCGGGGGTTTGGTGGTGTTGTACGCCGAGGTGTCGGAACCACGCATGCGCCACCGGGCGCAGGGTGGTACGGAGCGGCGCTTGTTGGCGTTGACGGAGCATGCGCGGGACATCATCACGGTGGCGGACCCGTCTGGCCGCGTGCAGTACGTGAGCGGCGGGGTGCGCAATTCGTTGGGATATACCAGCGAGGAGCGGCGCTCCAATTCGTTGTTCGATCATATGCACCCGGAGGATTTCCCGGATGCAAAGGCCAAGTACAATCAGTTGGTGGCGGGCGAGATCCAGGGGTTCTCCAAGGAACTGCGGATCCGTCATAAGGATGGCGAGTACCGCTGGCTGGAATCGAGCTACGTATCGGCGTTGTCCAATCCTCTGATCGGTGGGGTGGTGGTCAATTCGCGAGACATCACTGAGCGCAAACAAGCGGAATTCAAGCTGGCGCAGCGCGAGGAAGTGTTTCGCCTAGCGGCGGATGCGGTGGATGGGGTCATTTTCGAGTGGGACATTCCACGCGGAATCGTGCATCGCTCGCGGGGAGTGCAAGAAGTGCTGGGCATCCGGCCGGAGGACATGGAGTCGTCCACCGACGCGTGGCAGGAGCGGGTGCATCCGCGCGATTACGTGCCGGCGCGGAGGGCGGTGGCGCTGGCGCTGATGCGGGGACGGGGTTGGACCACGACATACCGCATCCGTGATGCGCGCGGACATTACAAGTCGATCCTCGAGCGCGGCTTAATTCAGCGCAATCCTGCCGGTGATCCGGTACGCGCCATCGGCACGTGCGTGGACATTTCGGAGATCAAGCGGCTCACGGACATTCTCGCGGAGAGCCAGCTCACCGCAAAAATTGGTGGTTGGGAATATAGCTTTGCGACGCGCGAGCTGACTTGGACCGATCAGGTATATCGCATTTTCGATGCGTCCCCCTCGGAGTTGACGCCGACGTGGGAGTTGATGCTGAAGCAGTGTGTGCCCGAGTCTGCGGAGCGATTGCGGGCTGGGTTGTTTCGGTCGCGCGGCGGCATGGGCCAGTTGGACGTGGAAATCGAGATCAATACCTTGAAGGGGAACCGGCTGTGGGTGCGGGTCATCGGTCACATGGAGCGGCTGGACGGACGCCCGTTCCGCTCGTACGGATCGGTGCAGGACATTCAGGCGCAGAAAGTGTCGCAGATCGCGCTGGAGAACAGCACGGGGTGGTTGAAGCTGTCGATGAACATGGCGCACATGCATGCCTGGCGCTGGGAGAAAGACAAGGATACGTTCGAGTTCACCACGCTCGAGGGGCATCAGGTGCGGCTGCCGAGCGTGTATCCGGGCATGGCGAAAATGATTTCCAAAGTGCATCCGAAAGATCAGCTGGCGGTGCGGCGTTCGATCGAGCGCGCGTTCGAGCAGCATGTGGAAGTGCGTGAGGAGTTTCGGCTGCAGGGCGCTGACGGGCGCTATCGGTCTTACGCTTCCACGGCGCGGCCGTTGTTCGATGCGGCCAATGCGCCGCTCGGCATGGTCGGCGTGATCCAGGATATTAGCTTGCGGCGGGACTCCGAGCGGCGGCTGCGCCAATCCGAAGAATTGCTGCGCACCACCACGGCGAATACCGCGGATGCGTTGTTCCTGCTCGATACCTCGCTGCGAGTGCGCTTCATCAACCGTAGCGTGAACGGCATGTCGATCGAGGACATTATCGGCAACGAGGTGGATGTGTTGGTGCCGGAGCCGGCGCGCGCGCACGTGCTGGAGAAGCTGCGCAGCATCCTCAAGACCGGCGAGACGGTCATCTACGAATTCGAGTCGGAAGAAAACGGCAAGACGCAGTACTTCGAGAATCATGCGGTGGCGGTGCGCGAGGATGGCATCGGCGCGGGCATTTCGATCTCGATGCGCGACATCACCGAGCGCAAACGCCTTGTGCAGGAGATTCTCGATGTATCGGGCCGCGAACGGCAGAGCATCGGCCGCGACCTGCACGATGGCTTGGGTCAGGAGCTGACCGGCGTGGCGTTGATGCTGCGTGGCTTGGCGATGCGGATTCAGGCGCGTTGCCCGGATGTGGTTGATAATGTGAACGAAGTGGTGTCGTTGGTCAATCAGTCGATCGAGACGGCTCGTTCTCTGGCGCACGGACTGCTGCCCGTGCGGACCGAGTCCGGCGGACTGTCGTTTGCACTACGGGCACTGGCGGAGCGCGGACGCGACCTTTACGACCTGAATGTCAATTTTCGCGGTGAGATGTCGGCGGAGTTCGATTTGAACGAGACCGACGCCAGCCATTTGTATCGGATCGCGCAGGAGGCGCTCACCAATGCGGCGCGCCACGGGCATGCGACGCGGGTGGACATCGTGTTGCTGGCCAGTGCGCAGTCTTTCTTGCTGCGCATCAGCGACGACGGTGTTGGGTTCACGCTGCCGGTCGCCTCGAGCGGCATGGGTTTGAAGATCATGAAATATCGCGCCGGTATGATCGGTGCGAAGTTCGACGTCGGGGCTGACGATCCGCATGGTGCCGTGATCTCGGTGACCAGCGAGCGCCCCATGCCGGTCAGAGTACAATCAGGATCAGCCATTTCAGGAGATTTCAACGATGGCAGCCAGCAGCGCATGGGTTCGATCAGCGGCAGCAGTAGTACATCCTTCAGGGATCAATACCGGTAAGAAACGGGTCCGGAAGGTGCTCATCGTCGACGATCATCCGATCGTGCGCCAAGGCTTGCGGCGCATCATGGAGAATGAGGAGGATTTGGTGGTGTGCGGCGAGGCGGAAACTGCACGCGATGCGCGCTCCGCCATCAAGGAGCTGACCCCGGACGTGATGATCGCGGACATCAGCTTGAAGCAGAGCGACGGCATCGAGTTGGTGCGCGATGTGCGGGCGCATCATCCGCAGCTGCCGATCCTGGTGCTGTCGATGCACGATGAGACCATTTACGCGGAGCGCATGCTGTCGGCGGGCGCCAACGGCTACATCATGAAACAGGCGGCCAGCGAGCAGTTTTTGATTTCGCTGCGGCGCGTGCTGGACGGCGGCATCTATGTGTCCGAGGCCGTGGGCAACAACATGATCCAAAAGTTCGCTGCCGGAGGATCATATATCTCGGCGAATCCGATTGATCGGTTGAGCAATCGTGAGCTGCAGATCTTGCACATGATCGGCAAAGGTATGAGCACGCGGGAGACGGCGCATTCGCTCAACCTGAGCATCAAAACGGTGGAGTCGCATCGGCAGCGCATCAAGCGGAAATTGAACCTGCATACCGGTACGCAATTGGTGCAGTACGCTGTGAACTGGTTTACCGGCCGGGAGGCGGGCAGCAGCATGCCGAGCTACACGGAAGGGCCCAGCGCTTAAGTCTGCGTGTAGGACAAATCGATTCCACCGCCTGCGCGCCGCAGGCTGCAATTTCGGCTCCTCGGCTTTATGAGGGCTAGTGCCGAGAATTTTGAATGCGATTGGCGGCATAGTTAAGTCAATGATCACCAGGCCGATATCTCGAGGCATTCGAAGCTCAGGCTGCGGGGTTCCTTAATCGTGTCCGAATCCGAATCGGAATCTGTGACACCGATCACAGTCGATGCGTCACCAGCGATTCTGTTGGCGGAAGACGATCCGGTCACCCGCATGCTCATGACCCGCTTTCTAAAGAACGCGGGCTACGAGGTCGACGCCGTTTCCAATGGGTCGGAAGCCTTGGATCGCATGACCAAGCGCTATTACCCGATGCTGGTCACCGACTGGGAAATGCCTGAGATGGACGGGGTGGCGTTGTGCAAGGCGGTGCGCAACATGCAGCTGGATGGCTACGTGTATGCGTTGCTGTTGACGGCGCGCGATGCGAAGGAACACATCATCGCGGGTCTCGAGGCGGGCGCGGATGATTACCTGGTCAAGCCGGTGCATGAGCCGGAGTTGATCGCGCGCTTGAACGCGGGGCGGCGCATTTTGAATTTGGAGCATTCGCTGCGGGCGGCGAATCATCGCAATAGAATCCTGTCGATCACCGATGCGCTCACCGGCGCCTACAACCGGCGATATTTGATGGAGCAGTTGCCGCGTGAGGTGGAGCGCTGTCGGCGCTATGCGTACCCGTTGTCGGTATTGATGTGCGATCTGGATCATTTCAAGTTGATCAACGACCAGCATGGCCATGCGGCCGGCGACGATGTGCTGCAGCAGTTCGCGGCGCGCGCGCAGCGTTCGATTCGCTCCAACAGCGATTGGATCGCGCGCTACGGCGGCGAGGAGTTCTTGATCGTACTGCCGGAGACCGCGCATGCGGACGGTGTATTCGTGGCGGAGAAGATCCGGGCGTTGATGCAGGACACGCCCTTCAATACGCGCACCGGCAACACGATCGTGACGGCGAGCTTCGGGGTGGCGTCCACGGGTCCGAACGGGCCGGATCTAGCCTTGAAGGTCGAGACCATGATTCGCACCGCGGATGAGTGCCTGTACAGCAGCAAGCTGGCAGGCCGCAACCGTTGCACGGGGCGGGAGATCGCGCCCACGCTTGCCATCATGCCCGGGGCTATCGTGGCGCACGGTTAGAAGTCAGCCAACCTGACGTAGTTCGGCATTGACCGCCGCGAGTTTCTCCGCCAATTCCTCCACCAGACCACTGAGCGCGGGCACGGTTTGCGCGCGCGCTGCGCTTTCCAGACTGGAGGCGGTGGAGCTCAAGCTCGCCGCGTGAATATTGGCGCTGGCGCCTTTCAGGGAGTGGGCGCGCTTGCGTACGGTGTCGTAGTCGCTCACTTTCAGGGCAGCTATGATCTCGGCGAGGGCCTGGTCGCCGCTGGCGACGAAGGTGTCGGCGAGTTCGCGTTCGAATTCGGCGTCGCCGCCGGTGATTTGGCGGAGCGCTTCTCGGTCTATGGCGGGGGGCACAACTTCCTCCTTCAAGAATCGGCTTAAGGTATCGATCATTTGCTGCGGCTCGATCGGCTTGCCCAGATGGGCGTCCATGCCGGCGGCGACGCACTTCTCGCGGTCTTCGCTCATGACGTTGGCGGTGAGGGCGATGATGGGCAGGCGCTTGCAGGCGCTGCGCTGCTCGAGCTCACGGATGCGGCGCGTGGCGGTGAAGCCGTCCATCACCGGCATCTGACAATCCATCAGTACCACATCGAACTTGGCCGTGGCGAGACGGGCGAGGGCTTCCTCGCCGTTGTTGGCGACGGTGACCTGCGCGGAGAGTTTTTGCAGCATACGCTGCGCGACGCGCTGATTCACCGGGTTGTCCTCGACCAGAAGCACGTGGCTGCCACGGAAGGTGGGCAGGATTTCGGCGGCGGTTTTCGAGACGGTGGCGTGCGGCGTCTTGCCGGTGAGCACCTGGTCCACCAGGTTGGAAAGCACGAGGGCACGAATGGGTTTCAAGCCGATGGCGTTGGGCCGATATTCGGGCTCGACGGCATCACGCTCCGCGCCGAACAGGGTCAGGAGGATCAGCGGCAGGGCGGCGAAGCGCGTACTGGTGCGCAGCGCGGCCAGTAGTTCCATGCCGCCGCGCACGGGCATGTGTTCATCGGCCAGCACCAGATCGAACCGGGGATCTTGCTCGAGCAGGGCGAGCGCGGCATCGACGCCGTCGACGGCGACGGTGTCGTAGCCGTACTGCTGCAACTTTTTGGTCAGGCTGTAGCGACCGGGGGCGAGATCATCAACGATAAGTATGCGCCGCCCGCGGCCCACGGGTTGGACCTGTGGTTGCTTCGCGGCGGCATCGATCTGCACTCGCACCCAGAAGGTCGAGCCCTGGCCGGGCTGGCTGCGCACGCCCGCTTCGCCGCCCATGAGTTCGGCGAGGCGGCGCACGATGGACAATCCTAAACCGGTACCGCCATAGTGGCGGGTGGTGGAGGAGTCGACCTGCGAGAAGGATTGGAACAGTCGATCGAGGCGGTCAGCCGGTATGCCGATGCCGCTGTCGGTGACTGCGATGGTCAAGGCCAAGTGGCCGGCGGCGTCGGTGCCGGCGGAGGCGTGCAGCGCGATGTAGCCTTCGTGGGTGAATTTCACGGCATTGCCGACCAGGTTCAACACCATCTGGCGCAGGCGGCCGGGATCGGCCTGGACTTGACGGGGCACGTTGGGCTCGACGGTGATGATGAGCTCGATGCCCTTCGCCGTGGTTTGCAGGGTGGTGGCGGCGATGGCTTCGTACAGCAGTTGAATCAGATTGAACTCGACGTTCTCCAGTTCGAGTCGATCGGCCTCGATCTTGGACAGGTCCAGCACACCATTGATGAGCGACAGCAGCGCCTTGGCGCTGGAGCGGATGACCTCCAGGTATTCGCGTTGCGTGTCGTCGAGCGACGTTTCGGCGAGGATCTGCGACATGCCGAGCACGCCGTTCATGGGCGTGCGGATCTCGTGACTCAAGTTGGCGAGAAAACTGCTCTTGGCGCGATTGGCGGCTTCGGCGGCGAGCTTGGCTTCGAGCGAGGCGTGTTCCGCGAGTTTGCGGTCGGTGACCAGCTGCATGGCACCCGAGAGGCGCATCGGCGTGCCGTCGATGTCGCGCTCCGCCTGCCCCCGCGAGCGGATCCACTCGTAATGGCCGGCCTTGTGCATGACACGAAACTCGGTGTCATAGACCTTGCCGTGGGTGAGGTGATCCTCGATGTCGGCCCTAACGTGCTCGCGGTCCTCGGGATGAATGAGGGCGTCGAATCTCTTGCACGAGGAGGAGAGTTCGGCGGCGCTGTAGCCCAGCAGCTCGGAGAAGCGATAGCCGTACCAATTGGTTTGCGTGATCAGATCGACTTCCCATAGCCCGTCCTGCGTGCCGCGCAGCGCGCGCTCGAGGCGGCCTTCGAGGGAGCCCAAGGCGGCCTGAGCCTGCTTCAGGTCGGTAATGTCGACCACGGCGCCAACGATGCGCGCTACCTCGCCGTTGTGGCGGAAAGTGACCTGCCCTTTCTCGCCGAGCCAGCGCTCGCGGCCGTCAAGGTGGCAAACGCGGAATTCGTTGCTGTAATCGGGTTCATCCGCGGTGGCATGCACCGGGCCGCGGCGTACGCGCGCGAAATCTTGCGCGTGCACGCGTGCCAGCAAACGGGTCGGGCTGTCGAGCGGGGTACCCGCAGGGACGCCGAGCAGTTCGTAGAAATTGTCGGAGCAGGAATGCGCGTCGTGTTGATAGTCGAAGTCGAAGGTCGCGACGCCGGCCGCGGCCTGCGCTAGGTTGAGGGACTCGGTGGCGGCGCGCAGTTTTACTTCCAGGAGCTTGCGCTCCGTGATGTCGGTCACGGTGCCGACGATGCGCGTTTGCTGGCTAGCCGAATCGGCGAGGATCTGGCCGCGGCCGGCGAGCCAGCGGATCTCGCCGCTAACGCGCAGGCAGCGGTATTCGTGCTGATAGGGTTGGCCGGAAGTCACGGCACTGCTAAACGACTCCATGACGAGATCGATGTCCTGAGGATGCACGGTGCTCAGGAGTTCTTGCAGCGAAAGATCGTTGTCATCGCCCGAATTCAAGCCGATGAGCTCGAAGAATAACGAGGTGCCTTGAATCTCGCCGCTCTGGAAATTGAATTCGAATACCCCGAAGCCGCCGACGGTCTGTGCGAATTCGAGAAGATCGGCCGAACGACGCAGCGCCGCGCCGGTCTGTGCCGTAGTGGCATCGAGAGTTCGGCTAGAGTCCGCGGTTTCGGCTCGCGCCCGTAACTGCGTCAACAATTTGCGACGAATCGACCAAATGCGCATACGGTTTCGTACCTAAGAGCCAGCGGCTCATATTAAGGCTATCGGCCGGCCGGAACACCGCTTGAGCTATGATCGAGTACTCATTCCCGAAGGAAATAGATGAAAACAGCGAAGATTTTGGGGGGTATCGTCGGTGGTGTGGTGCTGCTGCTGGGCGCGGCGCTACTGGCGGTTTGGCTGTTGGTCAACCCCAATCACTATAAGGGCAAGATCGAGGCGGCGGTCAAGGATGCGACCGGGCGCAAGCTGACCCTGAAGGGGGACATCAAGCTGTCGGTGTTCCCGTGGGTGGCGCTGGAATTGGGGCCGGCGAGTCTTGGGAATCTGCCAGGGTTCGGCGATGAGCCGTTCCTGGCGTTCAATCATGCTGCGGTTCGGGTGAGACTGCTGCCGCTGTTACACGAACAACTCGAGGTGGCGAGGGTGGAACTCGACGGCCTCGACCTGCGACTGCGCAAGAACGATGCGGGCCAGGGCAACTGGGAGACCCGGAAGCCTGAAGAGGAACCGGCCAGTCCCAAGAAGCCGGGCTCAAGCCCCACGCTCGAGTCGATCGCGGGTGTCAGAGTGACGCAAGGCCGGGTGAGCTTCAATCAATACACGCTGCAGAATATCGATCTCGAGACCGGTGCGATTTCCGAAAAGCGTGACATCCCGATGAACATGAGCTTCGACGCCGATCGCGGCGTTCAAGGCGAGAGGCTGCAGCTCACGGCGAAGCTCAATCTCGAGGACAATCCTGACACGGAGGACATCCGGCTGGCGGCCTTCTCGGTCAGCGGCACGCTGGCCCGGGAGGGCGACGGGCGTCCCATGCATTACGAGTTCAGCGTGCCCGCTCTCGAAGCCAACCTGCAGAAGCAGACCTTGGTCGTGCCGGATTTTTCTTTGACCCTGTCAACCCTGAAGCTCAGCGGAAAACTCGCCGCCACGCAGATCACGGACGATTTGCATTTGACTGGATCTCTGGCGCTGCAGTCGTTGGTGCTGGGCGAGTTCGCGCCGCGATTCGGCATCGCGCTGCCGAAGACGCGCGATCCGAGAGCGCTGTCGTCGCTGTCGGCGGGGATGAACTTTACCTACGACGCCAAGGGTGCCACTTTAAGCGATCTGCAATTCAAGCTGGACGACACCACGCTAAAGGGCAATGTCGAGGCAGCACTCGAGCCTGCTCTGGCGGTGAAATTCGCGCTGACGGCGGATCGCATTGACCTTGATCGCTATCGGCCGCCAGCCGGCGCGAAGCCGGACGCGAAAAGCGCGGCGGCCAACCAGCCGGCGCCGAAACCTGCGGACGATAAATCTAAACCACTCACGGCCGCGGGTACCTTCTCGCTGGCCGCAGCGCACGCGGGCGGCCTGGATTTTACCGACCTCAGCGTCAGCGTGACCATGAAAGACAACGTCACGCATCTGCACCCGCTCGAGGCGCAGCTCTACGGCGGCAAGTACTCGGGTGATCTGACTTACGATGCGCGCACGGCCAGTCCGAGCATCAGCATGGATGAGCACTTGACCCAGGTGGACATGACGCAACTCGCGGCCAACACCCAGTTGAAGGGCCGCGTCTCCGGCAAGGCCACGATCGAAATCAAGGGCACGGCGCGCGGCGCTGAGGCGGATGACATCGTGAAAACCTTGAACGGGCACTTCGATGCGAACGTGGCAAATGGCGCCATCGAAGGGGTGGATGTGGGCTATGAGCTGGCGTTGGCGGAATCGCTGCTCGATCACCAAGCCGGCACCTCGGTGCAGAATAGCAAGCGCACCAAGTTCGACGCCTTCAAAACCTCGGCGCAGATCACCAATGGCGTCGCGGAAACGCACGATTTGTCGATCATCTCGCCGCTGCTCAAAGTCGGCGGTCAGGGCACGGTCAACCTGCCGAGCGGCGGTCTCGACCTGAACTTGACTGCCAGCATCATGAAATCCGCCAGCACCACGGCGGTGGATATTCCCTTGAAGATCACGGGGACTTACTCGGATCCCACCCTCACCCCGGACATGACGGCGTTGGCGAAGGGCGCGCTGAAGGACAAGCTCAAAGACGTGCTGAAGAAGAACGGCCTCGACGGATTGTTCGGACATTGAGCGCGGATTTGAGGTCAACGACGAATGAATTCGCGTCAGCGCTGCTGCGCTGGTTCGCGCTGCACGGACGCCACGATCTGCCATGGCAGCAAGACCGTACGCCGTATCGGGTATGGATCTCGGAGGTGATGTTGCAGCAGACGCAGGTGGTTACGGTGATTCCGTACTACCAGCGCTTCATGGCGAGCTTTCCGAAGGTCGAGTCGCTGGCGGCGGCGCCGTTGGATGAGGTGCTGCATCTGTGGACGGGATTGGGCTATTACGCACGGGCGCGCAATCTGCACGCGTGCGCGCACATGGTGGTCGAGAAATTCGCGGGTGAGTTTCCGAAAGATTTGCAGGGGATGACGTCCCTACCCGGCATCGGCCGGTCCACCGCAGGCGCAATTTTGAGCATCGCGAGCGGCTTGCGCCATCCCATCTTGGACGGCAACGTGAAGCGCGTGCTGTCGCGGGTATTTGGCATCGCGGGCGATCCGGCTTCAAGTGCCGTGCTCGAGTCTTTGTGGACCTTGGCCGACGCATGCACGCCCGAGCATGAAGTCGGAGCTTATACGCAGGCCATCATGGATCTCGGCGCGACGCTGTGCAAGCGCTCGCGGCCGGCGTGTACGCTGTGCCCGATGAAGCTGGATTGTGTCGCGGCGCGCGAAGGGCGGCAGGCGGAATTGCCCGGCAAAAAACAGAAGCGACGCCGGCCATCGCGCGAGGCGACGTTGTTGATTGCGCAAAGCGGCGATGAGATTTCGGCTGCGGTATTCGTGGAGCGGCGTCCGGTGGCGGGACTGTGGGGCGGATTGTGGTCGCCGCCACAATTCGAGAACGAGGCGGCGGCGATCGCGTGGTGCGCGCGCGAAGTCGGTGAGCCGGAAAGCGACTCGCAGTTCATGACGCCTATCGAACATGCATTCACGCACTTCGACTTGCGCTTGAAACCGTTGCGGGTGCGATGCAGGCCCCACGTCGGGATCAAAGACGGCGAGCAGCTCTGGTACCGACTCGAGAGTCCGCCGAAGATTGGATTGCCGCAACCCATCAAGCAACTGTTCGAGCGCTTGCGCGCGAACGTCCACACTCAAGCGTAGGATCCGAATATGGCACGTACTGTTCATTGTTTGTTATTGAAGAAAGACGCGGAAGGGCTCGACTATCTCCCGTATCCGGGCGAGCTGGGTAAACGCATCTACGACAACATTTCCAAGGAAGGCTGGCAGCAGTGGGTGACGCACCAGACCATGCTCATCAATGAGAATAGGCTAACTCCGATCGAGCCCAAGGCGCGGGCGTTTCTGGTGGCGGAAATGGAGAAATTCTTGTTCGGCAAGGGGTCGGAGAAACCGAAGGAATTCGTGCCGAAATAGGCTTTGCATCGACGCAAGTCTCTGATTTCTCGCGTGCCTTAGTGCTGCACCGCGATGGCGTTTGGGCCGAGATTTTGGCTGCTGGCGCCGGCGAACAGGGTGAAGGGACTACCGTTGATCAGCGTCAGCGCGCCACTGCTCGTGTCGATGGAAAACACCTCGATCTGCTTGGCGATATTGTCCAGCACGTACAGGAAATTGTCCGGACCATCGAGGCCCAAGCCAATGGAGGATTGTCCGTTCGTCGCGGAGATGCCAATTTCCGATAAAGCGGCCGTGTTGGCATCGACCAAAAAACAGTCCACGGCGGTGCCGTCCGCCAGATGCAGCCGCTTGCCGGCTGCATCCATCACGGGCGTGCGGATCGCGAAGCTGGCAGGGAATGGGCTGCCAGAAATCGTGCTCAGCGCGCCGGTGGTGATATCGATGGAGAAGCCCGACATCTCGTTCGGCTGAGATTCGGACGCGTAAAGATGCTTGCCGGCTGGATCCAACACCAAACCATTCGGCAGGCCTGGCGTGGCAAACGGACTGCCTGCCACCGGCGTAAGAGCGCCGCTCGTGGCGTTCAGGCTGTACGCCGACACGCTCTTGCCCGTGGTGTTCGCGGCGTAAACGTACTGACCTCCCGCGACCACGACCGCGGTAGGGTTCGATCCGGCCGCAAACGGGCTGCCCGTCACTTCAGTGAGCGAGCCGGTCGAGCCGATCTTGAAGACTGACACGCTATTTGCACTGCCATTGGCCGTCAGGACAAATTGTCCGCTCGGATCCACGGCAATCCCGACCGACTGCGCTCCCGTCGAGAACGGACTGCCGGCGACGGCGGTGAGATTCAAGGTCGATGGTACGATCAAGTACCCCCTGAGCTCACCGGAGGTGCTGACCACATACAGGAACCGCTTGAGCGGATCAATCGCAAGGGCTGCTGGCGTAAGCCCGTCGGGAATCGGCGTACCGGCGACAGTCGTTAATGCGCCCGTCGTCGTGTCGATCGTCAGAAGATCGATGCTCCCGGCCGTCGCATTCGTGACGGCCAGCAGTGAATCGGTGGTCGCTTGCGGCGGCGGAGTCGTGCCGTTGTTGCTGCTGTCTCCTCCCCCGCAGCCGTAGGTCAGGCTGCAGAGCAGGGCGCATACCGTCAACGCCCGCAGGCCGGATTGCGCGCGGTGTAGGTCGGGTTCGCGCCCATCGACTCCCACCGAAAAAGATTTCATCGACGCATCGTACCCGATGTGTTGCGAATCAGGGTTCCGAATTTGGCACCCAACCAGGCAGCGTCCAAGGCGGTTATGGTTATGGACGAGTTCAATGGGAACGCTGTGTCGGCCAATAGCTAAAATTTTGCCGGTCCACGATGTATGATTGGTATGCCAAAAAAACCACCGCGGACTGGCTGCCCGCTGTTAATGGTCCTGAGGAGTACAAAAATGAGCAACATGGTGATCTGGTGTTGGATTCTGATTGCACCTTTTGTCGGAATGATCATTCTCAACTTCAAGAAGTAATTGGTGATGGTCGGGCAGGTCGCATGCGCCGTCGCGCGACCTGCCCCCGCTAGTCCCGAAGCTTGAAACCCGCGTGTCGGTGGTCCAATTCCCTCCTGCCAAGTTAAGTAATTGATTTTATAATATATTTTTACTGTTAGAGTTGCCTTGGCCGTTTCCCGAGATTACCAGATGGTCGAGCGTTTCATTTTCCTGGCATTTGCTCCGCAAAGTGCCGTGCAACCTCTCCAGGCTGGGTGATCCAAACGTCCGCGGCATGATTTGAAATATGCTGTATTGCCCGGCGCAGCGCCCGTAATCGAAACGGCTGCCCGGAGATAAATGCATGCAATATCACGCTCATGACCAGCGGTTCTTCGCCGGGTGTTTCTCGCATCTCGTGGAATTGATCGATGATCATTTGGGCAAAGTCCGTGGCGCTCGCGTAGCGTCCGATGACGGTCGAACTGTCGTTGATTTCTTGCGAGTACGGGACCGACAGTAGCGGCCTCTCGCGGGTCTTCAGCCATACCGGTTGGTCGTCCATACACCAATCGAGCACGTACGTGTATCCGTGTTCACTCAAGATATCCGGCGTGTGCAGGGTCTCGGCGATCCACGGGCTGGCCCAGCCTAGGGGCCGGGTGCCGGTCGCGGCCGCAATCTGCGATGCAACGTCAGCCACATACCGGGACTCATCCGCTTCCGACATCCCGGCGAGGGTGTCCGAATTGGAGTAGCCGTGCGCAACGAACTCGCAGCCCGCGGCGCCTGCGGCGTCGATCAGATCGGGCGCGTGTTCACACACGGCGCTATTGAGGAGGATGCTGAGCGGCAGCCGCAACGCGGCAAAGGTTTGCAGTATGCGCCATGCGCCCACTCGGTTGCCGTAGTCGCGCCAGGACGCATTGAGCACGTCGGGATGCGGCATGCCCGAGACCAGGTTCTCGGTCAGCCCTTCGCCGAACGCGTAGTGCTCAACTCCCAAAGCGAAATATACGGCCAGGCGTTTACCCTTCGGCCAAGAAAAATGGGGCCGATGGGTGATGGCGGAATGTTCATAACGGCGGTGCGCCGGTTGTGTTCTCTTCATGCTCAATTTCCTATCCAGCGTTGCAATCCCACATCGCGGGTTGCCGCCTTCATGTACATCTCGCGGTAGTAGGGAAGCCAGCGTGCGGCACTGTCGGCTTCGGATGCAACGGCCGCCGCGCGTTGCGCCGCGATCGCGCGCGCCTCGGCGCGCAGCGCGTGCTCGTCCAGACCCACCACCGCACCGTTCTCATAGACCACCCGACCCGCGACCATGGTCATGCGCAACGATGTGCCTTGCTCGCAATACACGAGCTGACGACGCAAGTCGTTGAGCGGCGTGAACGGCAGGGTATCCAGATCCAGCAGGATGAGGTCGGCTTGATGTCCCGGCGCGACTTGACCGATAGGCTTGGGCAGGCGCAGGGCGCGCGCGCCGCCGTGGATCAGGCAGTCGAGGATCTCGTTGGCCTTTGGCCATTGCTCATAATCGCCGCCGTTCAAGTTGTGCACGAGCCCGGCGAACTTGGCGACATTCCATAGGTTGATTGAATCATCGGTAATAGCCTCGTCGCTGCCAAGACAGATCGGGATGCCGCGCTTGGTCATTTCGCGAAACGGCATGACGCCGCTGCCCAGACGCAGGTTGCTGATGGGGTTGTGTGCCACCACAGCGCCTGACGCGGCGATGAGATCCATATCATGCTCATCCACCCACACCGCGTGGATGATGTTCATGCGATCACTCAGCAACCCCAGTCCTTCCACGTAGCGAATGAGGGAGCCGCCGAATTTCTCCTCGCCCAGCACGCGCTGTAGTTTGGTCTCGAGCACGTGCACGAAGAACGGCAGACCGTGTTGGCGGCTGAGCGCATCCAGTTCGCGGAAATACGCCGCCGTGACGCGTTGCGGTGCCGAACAGGAGACGGCGGCGCGCAATCGGCCGCCGGCGCGGCCATGCCACTCATCGATGAGGTGTCGATAGAGCGTGAGCAGTCCCGCTGCATCCATTGCCGCAGGCGCGCGCGCGCGCGCGAGCAGATCGGGCGGCAACAACTCGGCGAGGAACGGCAGCTTGTCGAGTTCCGGCACATTGGGTTGATCGAGCGCGAGGCTCGCGCGGATGCCGCTGTCGAGATACGCCTGCATGATGGCATCGATGGCGGAGGCGGAGGGCACCGGTACGAAAAAGGCGTCGTCCAGCACGGCGGTGACCCCGGACTTCAGCATCTCGATGGCGCCGAGAATGGTCGATACATAGGTTGCCCGCGCGTCGTCGCGTGCGCAGTCAGCCGGGGTCTCGAACAGCATGAAGATCTCGAGCGGCAGGCTGTCGAACGAGCCTTTCAGATGATTGGCGGACGAGTGGAAGTGCGCATTGACCAGGCCGGGCATCAACAGGTGTCCGGTGCCGTCGATGCAGCGCACGCCCGGGGTGCCGGACATTGAGTCGGGGGCGCCATCGCCCGTGTCGACCGCGGCGATGGTGTCGCCCTCGATCGTCACGGTGGCGCAGGCCAAGTCGGTGCCCGCCGGATCCATGGTGAGCACCCGTGCGCCGCGAATGATGGTCTTCATGTCAACGAAATCCGGCTGCCCTCAAAACTTCGCCTGAAACGACAGGCCGATGGTCTGTGGACGCAACGTATAGCCCTGTATGATCGAATTGATCTGCGGCGACTGCAGGATGGTGCGGTCGTCGAACAAATTCTTGGCGTACAGCGAAACCTCATACTTGCCGAAACCCACGCCGGCGTTCATGTTGACGACGTCGTACGCGGGATTGACATACTGCGGCGAAGTGGCTTGGAAGGAACCGAACGATTTTCCCGTGTACTCGTAATCCGCGCGGATGAACCCGGCGAGATTGGCGGTGATCGGCCACCCGTAGTCCGCCAGCAGCGACGCCGTGAACTTCGGTGTGTAGAGCACATCCTCTCCCACTGCGGCGGTCTGCGCATTGGTGGTGCTTGTAATATAGGCATGTTCGCCGCCCAGATTGGCACTCAACACCAAGCCTGACACCACCGGCGGCTTGTAGCGGACCTCGAGTTCTGCGCCGATGGCCTTGGCATCGCCTACGTTGGCGTTGAACTGTCCGCCGCAGATGGGAATCACGATGCTCTGCTGGATCGCCGTCCAATCTATGTAGTAGACATCGGCGTTCACCGACAGCGTCTTCTGGAACAGCAGCGACTTGGTGCCAAATTCATAGCTCCACAGGTGGTCGGGACCATAGGTCTTGGGTGCGCTCGTGTCGCCCAAAACCGTCAGGCCCGCCTCGCAAGCAACGTTGGTGTTCGGCGTGGTCGCGCCGCCCAGCCGAAAGCCTTTGCCCGCCGATAGATATACGGTCGACTGGGAGTCGATGTCGTAGGTCAGAGTTAGTTTCGGCGTGGACGTCGAGAAAGTCGCTTTCTGCGCGTAGATGGTGCCGTTGGTCCCCTCGTTTCCATACTCGAAGTAACCGAAGCCGGTCTCGGCAAAGGTCTCGGTGGCCTTGACGTAGCGTTCTCCCAACCCTAAGTGCAGGGTCGGCAGGATGTCGATGTCGACCTGGCCGAACACCGCGTACTGCGACGTGTCGTTGTGGTCGAGCACCTGCCAGACGATGTCATGCGTCCAAAAATTAGGATTCGGCATCGCGCTGCCGAGCGAGAGATTGAGCGCCGGGTCGTTGTTGATGGGATAGCCGTAGATGCTAAGGAACGTCGAACTCATCCCCGTGATGGGTTCGGAGTCGAGGTGCCGCACCTCCTGGTCGGCCGCGTACACCCCGGCGACCCAGTGAACGTATTTTTGATCCGCTGGGGACGAGAGTCGCAACTCCTGCGTCCAGGTGTTGAAGTGATCGGTGAAATCCACCGGCGAGGGTAGGTTGGCCAGTATGTAGTCGTTGGCGTGCTCATGATCAATGTACGGCGGCACGGTTGCGGGGTCGAGGGAGATCTGCACGACGGCCGCGCTGTTGAAGTAGGTGCCATCGGTAAAGCGATTCACATTGCGACCGACATAGCTGGTAATGCTGGTGAGATCCGCGAACCCTAACCCGGCTTTGACGGTCAGGCTGGGCGCGATCAGCGCGTCGCGATCGCTGCCAGTGACCTGATTGAACTGAGCGTAGGTGCCCACCGCGGGAATGGAGGTCGAGTTGTCGCCCGCCGCAAAGCGTTGATAAAGCATGGCGGGGATGATGGTCACATTGTCCGCGAGGTTCCACAATCCCTTGATGCGAACGGCGGAGTTGCTGTCCGAATTGGTGCCGCTGCGCTGCAGGGGACCGGCAGTCGCGTTGCCGAGAGAGAGCGAGCCGACCAGCGCGTAGTTGTCGATGTAGCCGCTGTCCTGGCCATACTCCGCTGATATTCTGAGGCCGAACACGCCGTCGATGACGGGAAGGTTCAACACGCCCTGGGTGTCGTAGTTGACACTGCCGTGCTTGGTGTACGACACGTCAGTTTTGTAGCGAGCGCTGAAGTCGTGGGTGTCGGGATCGGGCGTCACGAACCGCACCGTGCCGCCCTCCGAACTCGCGCCATAGAGAGTGCCCTGAGGCCCTCGCAGGACTTCGACGCGCTCGATGTCGATGAGGCGCGGCTCGGCTTGACCCTCGTAGCCGGTGAGCGCGACGAACGGAACTTCGTCGACATAGACGCCCACGGTGGGATTGCCGACGGTCGAACTCACGCCGCGGATGGTGATGTTGTCCTGACCCTCGCCGGCCGGTCCGTTTTGATGCGAGGCGAAGGAGATTCCCGGCAGGACGCGCGTGATGTCCTCCATGTCTTGTACCCGCAGATTGTTGATGGTGGCGCCATCGACTACGCCGACGCTGACGGGTACGTCGCGCAAATTTTCCTCCCGCTTGCGTGAGGTAACCACGACTTCATCCAACGTGGCGTCATCGGCGTCGGCGGCCAGGGCGAGAGCGTGGCGATTCGCGGTAACGCTCGAGACCAGGGCAAGGGAGATGGCGGCGGCAAGCAAATTGGTCGGCTTACGGGGCATGCGAAATTTCCTTCAAGTGTGGTGGCCAACTTCCCCGGTCCGATCGCGCTAGCGCTGATCGCCATACACTTCATCCATCGTCCGCTGGGATTCGCGTTGCGTTCCCATGTTGTCGTCATGTCGATTCATCGGAATGGAACGCTTCGCGATGATCGCCACGCAGCAGGCGGTCGCGCATTCCCTGGTAATTGTCGCGCCGCGCCGCGTCGTCGATCATGGCGTCGGCTAATCCTAAGCGCAGGCGCTCGAAGTGCGGCACGATCATGCCGGCGTCGCGCATCGCACGCAGCCGGGATGCGAGGCCCTGCTTGCGGCGCGCGTGCGAGCCTTGCGCCAGCTCAAGACCGTCGAAACCCAGTTCTTCGGTGAGCGTGATGGCGCGCGCCCGCACCGCGGCCTCCAGCAATCGGGCACCGCGGTGCGTACGCGCGATGAAGCCGTTGAAGCCCAAACCTTCCGTGTCCGGCTTGCCGCCGGGCCAGACGTCCGCCACCGTAATATCGGCGCGTTCGCCGATCGAGTCCGGACAGATCTTGCAGCGGAACTGCAGCTGCCAGCGGCTCTCGTCCTCCCACATCTCGTTGTAATCGAATTCGAATACCCGTCCGTCACGCGACTTCAAGACCATGGGTCCGGGACAGCCGTCGCCCCGATACCGCAGGTGCGACACTTGGGGCTCGCTCAAGCCCACCTTGCGAACGTAATCCAGCGTCTTGCTGAATTTCGAGACGCCGCCACAGAAGAAATTCAGCGTGTAGCGCAGTAATTCATCGACGCGCGGGTCAAGCTCGGCGTAATTGCGGATCGCCGAAATGTCGCAGGGCTTGCCGATGAAGGCAAAGGGCCTGCGCCGATCAAGCACCGCCTTGAAATCGGTCAAGGGCGCCGCCGGGCCATAGCGCGATCCAGAGGCTTCCATGACCTGCATCGTGCTGAAGCTCAAGTGCGCCGCGCTGCGCAGGGGTTTTTCTCGCGAGGCGGCCACATGCAGAATGAAGTCTACTTCGCCGCTGTCGAGCAGAAATTGACCCATCGCGCTCAGCGCACCGCCCGAGGAGGCGTGAAACCGGATTTGTTCGTCGGTGGCGTGTCCGGTGGCCATCCACACCGTGGGACCCCATAAGGGATCGATCTCGATGTCACCGGAGCCGGCAGCGCTCGGGATTCCCGCGCAATGAATGCCGGGGCAGACCTCGTTGATTGCGGTCAATGTCGCCTCGTCCAGCGGGGCCAGGACCGCCGGCCGTTCGCCGTGCTCGCCGTTCATCCTCAGCTGGACTCGATCGGCCCCGGCGATGCTCTGGCACAGCCCGCATCCCACGCACAGTCCCGCATCGACAATGGATTGCAGAGAAAATACATGCGGCACGACACTCGGAGCTTCGTTCATAGGGCCGCCGGCGGCACTCTCATCTGTTCCTTGCGAGGATTGACGGCGCTGTTGTCGTTCAACGAGTGGTAGATGGCGCTCGAGACGTATTCACCCGCGAGCACCGGCGGGTACTTCGCCGGCCGCTCGCTACTGACGCAGCTCGGCAGCGCCTCGATGAGCGCGTCGGCATTAGCGCCGATGAAACACGGCAACGAGTAGCGCGCGTGACCCGAAAGATTGGAGACGCGATGATAGGTCGAGGCAAAGATGCCATTGGTCCAGCGCGCCATCAGATCGCCGATGTTGATGACGAAGGTGCCGCGGATCGGCGGTGCATTGATCCAATCGCCGCGGCGGTTGCGCACCTGCAGCGCTTGAATCCGATCCTGGCACAGGATGGTGAAACATTCATGGTCCGTGTGCGCGCCAGTGCCGATGGTTTCCTCGCTGAACGGTCCGGGCTGCGTCGGATAGTGCAGCAAGCGGATGAGGGCCATGGGCGCACCTGCCAATGCAGAGAAATAACTCTCGGGCAGATTCAGCGCGAGCGCGAACGCGGCGAACAAGCGTCGTGCCAAGAGCCGCATTTCGATGCCGTAGCGGGTCGCCAGATCGCGAAATCCCGGTACATCGGGCCAGATATTGCCCGCCCGGCGAAAGTCTCCGGCGAGAAAGTCGTTCTCCAGCTGCACATCCTCCGGCACGAAATCGTAGGCTTCGTGCATATCGCCCTTGCCTGCAGCGGGGTTGGCGTTTTCGTCGCGCATCGCCACGTAGCCGAGCAGCTGCGAGGACTGCTTGACGTGCCAGCGCATCTTGTCGGCCAGGGGCCGGTCGAACAATCGCGGCTGCAGGTCGAACATTGCGTCGATCAGATCCTGGCGAACGCCATGATTGTCGATGTAGAAGAAGCCGACGTTGATGCACGCGTCTCGCAGCTGCTGGGCGACGCGATGCTTCTCGGCCGCCGTACCCGACAGCATTCCCGAAAAGTCGATCAGCGGCACGGCATCGAAGTCCGGCCGCTCTTCACCCGCCGCCGCGATCGGCGAGGTCACGCTGGCGGCGGAGGTAGTATCACTGGGCATTCCCGTATCCTCTTGCGGAGTCACACTGTGGATTGTGAACAATATTCATATGGATTGATAACAATAGCAACGGTGTTTCAAGTCACTGCACCCGTGAGCCGCCGCTGCCGCAGGCCGGCGATCACCAGTGCTGCGAGTGTCACGACATAGGGTGCGGAATCGGTGATCTGATTCGGCAAGCCCTCGCCCTGCAGACGCAGTCCCAGCGCATCGGACAGGCCGAACAACACGCAGGATGCCGCCACCGCCAGCGGACGTGCGCGTCCCAGCATGACCGCGGCGACCGCGATCCAGCCCCGGCCCGCGGTCATGTTCTCGCTGAACAGCGTGAGACTGCCCAGGGAGAGCTGCAGTCCTGCGAGTCCGCACAGCGCGCCTCCCAGCAGCGTCACCAGGAAGCGGTAGCGGGTGGCATCGGCACCAAGCGCGACCGCCGCCGCAGGCTGCTCGCCGATGCCGCGCAGGCGCAGGCCCCACGGTGTTCGATTCAAGAACACCGTTATCGCGGCAACCAGGATCCAAGAAAAATAGACCAGGAAATTCTGATGCCCGAGCGCCGAGCCGAGCAGCGGCAGTGATGCCACACCCGGAATGCTGAGGCGCGGCAGACCCAGCATCGCGGAATCGCTGAACGTACCGCTGACGCCGAACAGCGTACGCAGCAAAAAGGAGGTCAAACCCGCGGCAAGCAGATTGAGGCTGATGCCGATGACGATATCGTTGCCTCGCAGCAGTGCGCTGCCCACCGCAAGCAGGCTGGAGAACACCACGGCGGCGGCGACTGCCGACAGGACGCCCGCCTGCAGCGAGCCGCCGAAATGGCTGCCGGCAACAGCCGCGAACGCGCCGACGAGCATCTGGCCCTCAAGCGCGATATTGAATAAACCGACGCGCTCCGACAGGGTGCCCGCCATGGCTGCGAGAAGTATCGGCGTGATTCCCAACACCGCCTGATCGAAGAACGTCGCATTGAAAAAAGCGTACGTCATGCGCGTTTCCAGATGGCGCCGCGCATCGCGAGAAAGAGAATGATGACAGACTGCAGCACCATGGTGAGCACGCGCGGGATTTCGACGGAGCGCTCCATGGCGAAGCCGCCGGTCTGCAGCGCCGCGAACAACACGGCCGCGATGACCGAGCCGACCGGCTCGCCGCCGGCGAGCAACGCGGCCAGCGTGCCGGACCAGGAATACTGCGGCGCCGTAAGTGCGCCGTCGGTATAGCGGAATTGCGACCCCAAGACCATGATCGCCCCGACCAGTCCGGCGATGGCGCCGCTGGCGATCATGACCCCGAGCGTTTGCCGGTTGAGGGCGACGCCCCCATAACGCGCGAAGCGTTCATTGAGACCTCGTAACCGCAGCTCGAAACCCATGGACGAGTGGCGATCAAGGAAAATGACGGCGATGGCGACCAGCGCAATCAACAAGAACCCTTGGTTCACCGGCGTCCCCGGAATCAAATGCCCGAGTCGCGCACCGACCGCGATGCGCGCAGTGGAGGGCCATGCCGTCGACGGGTCTCGCAGCGGGGTGCGCACCAGATACCCGCACAGGCCTTTCGCAGGATAGGTGAGCAGCCACGTGGATAAAAGCAGCGGCACGCCCGCCAAGATCTCCCCGGCGGCCGCCAGCGCCGCGTAACAGGCGCCCACCACCATGGCAGCGGCGAGCGCCATACCTAACCGCACCAAATCCGGCGCGGGGAAGTACAGTGCGACGATAGCCGCTGCGCATCCGCCGAGCGCCAGCTGCCCATCGGCGCCGAGATTGACGATACCGGCGCGCAACGGGATCGCCGCCGCCAAGGTCATGCCGACCAGAGGTACTGCGCGCGCCACCGTCTCGAACAACTGCGGGCCTTCGACCGCGCCCTGCAGCAGCTGGCGAAACATCAGGCTGGGACTCAAGCCCACCCACAAAGCAATGAGACCGCAAACGCCAAAGCCCACGGCTACAGCGCCCACTATGGGCAGGAGCGGTGCGACGCGGCGGCTCAGATGGCTGCGAACACCGGCAGCGATCCTCATGACCGCGTTCCGCCCGCCATGTACAGACCGAGCGTGGCTTCATCGGCATCGGCGCGCGCAAACTCGGCGACGATGCGGCCCTCGTACATGACGAGTATGCGATCCGCGAGCGCCAGGATCTCCGATAACTCTGCCGACACCAAAAGGATGGCGTGACCGCGCTCCCGCTCGCGCAGCAGTTCGCCATGAATGAAGGAGATGGCGCCCACGTCCACCCCACGGGTGGGCTGTTCCGCGATCAGCACGGGGGCGTTGTGCGCGAGCTCGCGGGCGGTCACGATCTTCTGCAGATTGCCGCCTGACAAGGTCCCGACCGCGGTATCGACGGAGGCGATCTTGATGTCGAATTGCTCGATCAGGCCGCGGGCCCACTTGCGCATGGCTTTTTGCTGCAGCAGCCCTCTGTGCGCCAGCGGTGGCTGGCAGTGGAAGCCCATTGCGAGGTTGTCCGTGGCGCTGGCGGCTGCGGCACTCGCGGTACGGGCGCGATCCTCCGCGATGTAGCTCAAGCCGCTGGCGCGATGCGCGGCGACCGAATCATGGGTGACATTTCGGCCCTGCAAGTACACGCTGCCTTGGGCGACAACGGTCAATCCCATGAGCGCTTCGATGAGTTCCGACTGCCCGTTGCCGGCCACACCGGCGATGCCGACGATCTCACCGCCTCGCACGGTGAGCGAGACGTCATCGACCACGCGCCGACCGTGCTGCTCCACGGTCAAGCCCCGCGCCTCGAGCTTTACGGTTCCCGGTTCGCGCGGCTTCGAAGTCTGCAGCGTGACCGGGTGGCCCGTCATCGCCCGCACGATGGCGTTTGGATTGGTCTCGGCCGTGACCAGCCGTTCGGCGACGCGGCCGTTGCGCAGCACCGTGATGCGGTCGCTGACGGCCATGACTTCGTTGAGTTTGTGAGTCACGAGCAGAATGGTGCAGCCGCTTGCCGCCAAGCTCTTCATGACCGTAAACAGCGTCGCGACTTCTGCGGGGGTGAGCACCGCAGTCGGCTCGTCGAGGATCAAAACCTGCGCTTCGCGATACAAGGCCTTCAAGATCTCGAGCCGCTGCCGAACCCCCACGGGCAGGTGGGCCACGCGTGCCATCGGGTCGATCGGCAAACCGTGACGGCGCGCGAGTTCCTGAACCTGAGCCCGCGCCCGGGCGCCGTCGACGAAGATGCCGCGGCGCGGCTCGCGCCGATAGACGATGTTTTCCCACACGCTCAAAGACTCGAACAGCCTGAATGCTTGACGCACCATCCCGATGCCGTGCGCGATGGCATCGAGCGGCGATTGCAGCAACAGCGTGCTTCCCTTGAAGCGAAGATAGCCCTGATCGGGCGATTGCAGGCCATACAAAATGGACATCAACGTGGACTTGCCGGCGCCGTTCTCTCCCATGACAGCATGAATCTCGCCTCTTTCCACCGCGAGGTCGACGTGGTCGTTCGCGAGTACGCCGGAATAGCGCTTCACAATGTCGATCATTTCCAGGTATGCCATGCGCGCGGGTCTCACCTGCTCAGTGGATGATGCCCGCCGGGTCGGCGATCACCAATTGACCCCCGACGATCTTGTCGCGCACCGCACCCACGGCCGTCATCACGGCGGTGTCCGCGGCGGCGACGCATTGACTGGCTGCAGCGTTGGCTTCGAGGGCGGTGAGGTTGACGGCGCCGTCTTTCAGGCCGTACGACACGGTGCTCGGCTGGGTGCGTGCGGCGATGCCGGCGATGGCGCGCGCGATCACGAGATCGACGTGCCGCACGGCGCTGTCAAGAATATGTCCTGGCGCATCGGGACATTCGTTCACGTCGAGGCCGATCGCCAGTGCTCCCGGCGTATTGGCCACCACTTTGTAAACCCCGCCGTTGCCTGCCGCCACCGTCGCCAGCACGCGGTCGACGCCGTCGCTCAACATGACGGCTGTCTGGCTCTGCGCACGCAGCGGATCGGACCATGGGTTATCGCCGCCGATCCACAGCGTGGCATGCACACTCACCGTGGGGCGCGCATACCGCGCACCATCGGCGAACGTGTCGGTGAAGCGGTGCGCCTCGGGATAGTCGACGGGCGCAAGCGTGCCGACCTTGCCCGAGCGCGTCGTCAGGCCCGCCTCGACGCCGGCCAGAAATCCGGCCTCGTAGGTGCGCAGTTGCACGCAATACACGTTCGGCCGGAGCTTCGCGGGACAGTCCTCCACCATCAGGAAGTGTACGGCCGGGTAGTCCTCGGCGAAATCCGGCACCATGTCGAGGAACTCGGGTCCCGGCGCCACGATCAGGGTCGCGCCATAGTTGATCGCAGCACGGATGTTTTCGCTGCGGGTTTCGGGATCACTGCTCTCAAAGATGCGCACTTTGGCGCCGATGGCATGCCCGCCGCTTAGGGCGCCCTGCCGCGTCATGTTGAGGTAGACATCGACGCCGAAAGGCAACGGCGAAATCAGGATCACCTGTTCTGCTGCACGTGCGTTGACCCAGCCCGCCAGGGCAAAGGCGACGATGGCAAGTAGCCGCGATTGCGTCATCGTCGGTCCCCGCGGCGACTCAGGCGCGAGTCGGCTTCTTAAAGGGTGCAGCAGCAATTTGTGTGCCACGCGGCGCGCGGCGCTTAACAGCCTGGCAGGCCTCCGGCTGGAGTGAACCGGGGCATGTTGGCGGGATGAACGCAATCCCATGGTGCGTGCGGGCAGACTTGATGCACGGATAATGTACAATCGATGGCGAGATTGTAGACAATCGCGCAGGGTGCAGCACTTCTGCTAGATTAGCGCCTCAGGCTAGGTTCGCTGCCACCAGGATGGAATGATGATTTACCGAGCGCGTAAGCCGCAATTGAGCTACGGGCGACCGATCGGCATCATCGTACTGGAGGAGCGCATACCGTGCCCACCGGGGACGCCGGGCAATCCGACTACTTTTCCGTTTCCGGTGTGCTACGAGGTGGCGCGGGCTGTGAGTACCAGTGCGCTGCGCCAGTCGCCGCCTGAGGGCCTCGAGAGTTTCATTGATGCCGGGAAGCGTCTGATAGAGCGCGGCGCGCAGGCCATCGCCGGCAACTGCGGACTGATGATCGTTCACCAAGAGTCGTTGTCTCGTGCATTGCCTGTCCCAGTGTTTTTGTCGAGTCTGTTGCAGGTGCCGCTCATCGCCCGCATGTTCGGGCCCGAGGCGGCCATCGGCGTCCTGGTGTCAGGGGCGAACAGCCTGAATGCAGAGCATCTTAAGATAGCCCGCGCCGGCAGCGATGCCCGGATCGTGCTGGCGAGCATGCAGGGAAAGCCGTGTTTCGCCGCAGCCGTGCGCGATGAGCGGGGCGAACTCGACTTCGAAGGGGTCAGGACCGAGGCGGTCGAGGCGGCGCAGACCTTGGTGAGCCAGAATCCGGAGGTCAAGGCGCTGCTGTTCGAATGCGTCGACCTGCCGCCGTATGCCCATGCAGTCCAAGAAGCCGTGGGTTTACCGGTGTTCGATATTACGACTCTCATTGGATACTTTCATTCGGCGTTGGTGCGACGTCCCTTTGCGGGCGTGTATTGAACTTGAATATGCGAGTCGTCAGAGCGAAGGTGAGAAGCACCCTAAACGTCGCCGGGGAGTCGGAACACGCGGCCATCTACGCCAAGATCCACGCAGCCATCGTCGAACGGCGCATCCTGCCCGGCGTGCGCTTGGTGGAGGATCAGCTGGCCGAGGTGTTTGACGTCAGCCGCATGCGGATACGCTCCGTCCTGCAATCCTTGGCGCACGACAAGCTGGTGACCTTGCACCGCAATCGCGGCGCCGTCGTTGCCTACCCAAGCGTCCGCGAAGCGAAGGAGGTGTTTGCAGCGAGGCGTCTGATCGAAGCGGCGCTGGCACCCGACATCGTTGCGAAGGCTGACGCCAAGGCCGTGCAGCGCCTCAAGATGCATGTGAAACGCGAAAAACAAGGGGAAGCGAAGGCCAACCGGGCGCTCGAACTGAAGATCTCGCATGATTTTCACACGCTGCTCGCGGAGATCACCGGCAATCGAGTGGTAGTCGATTTCTTGAGGGATCTGATGACGCAATCGCTGCTGATTACGGCCATTTATGAAAGACCCGACGTGAGTAGTTGCTCCCATCGGGCTCACGGACAGATCATCGGGTTCATCGAACGCGGCGATGCAGGGGGATTGGCCAAGGCGATGCGCCGGCACTTGGACGAAATCGAGGCGGATCTTGTGTTGTTCGAACGTCAGGAATTCTCGGCCGATATTCGCGCTGTGTTCGCTCCCTGATTGCCGAGCACGATTGCGGCGGATTCTGCCGCAGGATCGAATCTCCAACTCACGGCCAAGTACGCGACCGACGCAGAGACTAAGCTCACGAGCCAGCCCACGTCCACCCCGCCGAGACGGGCGGCGATCGGGCCGGTGTATACATTCGGCACGACAAAGAAGGGGATGCTGGTAAAGAAGCCGATGGCATAGGCGATGAGGCCGCGGCCGCCCCATGCGCCATACAAGCCGTGCGGCGCAAATAGATCACGGATTGAATATCGACCACGGCGCAACCAAAAGAAATCGATTAGGTTCACTGCCGTCCACGGCATCAGAAAGTACAGCATGATCACCAGCATCGCATTGACATACGTGATCGCATTGCCGCCGAAGGCGATCGCGACCACGATCCACGCGAGCGTAATGAGGGCGATGAACGCAATGCGCAGCGTTTGAGTCGTGGCTACCGGATTGATGGAATCCACGGCGGTCACGAGCGTGAGCATCGCGCTGTAGGCGTTCATTCCGATCGTGGCTATGAGTGCAACGATCGAGGTGATGGCAAGCAGGGAGCCGAATCCTAAGGTCACAGCGTCTCCGGACTGTTTCAAAGCCATTAAGCCATCGCTCAATCCCATATGCGTCGCCAACCAGGCGCCCAGTGCGATCAACCAGATGGCGGACAATGCCGACCCGAGAAATACGTTGAGAATGATCGACGCCCGGGGTGTGCGCGTCGGCAGGTAGCGCGAATAGTCGGATACGTACGGGGCTGCGGTGACATTGAAGCTTGCCGCAGAGACCAGTTGTGTTGCAAAGGCGACCGTGTTGAATCCGCCGGCCGGCAGGCTTGTCCCGCCGGCTTTTCCGGTCAAGATTGCGATGCTTAGCAGTGAAAACAGCGGTAAGCTGATCCAAAACAATATCCGAAAGACATGGTGCAACATGTCGTATCCCCACACGGCCAGCACGGCCGCTAGCAATGACATGCCGATGGCGGTGGACATTCGATTCAGCGTCCACAGGGTCTGCAATCCCTCGGATAAAATCACGGTTGCAACGACGTTGTAGCCCACCAAACTCACGAAGACGGCCAGCAACGGGACGACTACCCCGCGATAACCGAACTGGGCGCGCGACTGGATCATCTGCGGCAGCCCCAATTCCGCCCCTTGCGATGCATGGAACGCTTGAAATGTGGTCCCGATCAAGATGCCCAACGTTCCTGCCAGTATGGTAAACGCTAGCGACAACCCGAGGCTCGGACCGACGAAGCCGATGGCGATGGCGAAAAAATGGAAATTACTCAGGAACCAGAAAGCCCCTTGATCGATGACTCGGCCATGCCGCTCGTGCTCTGGTACGAAGCTGATGGAACGTTGTTCAATTGCCACACGGACTCTCCGGCGGACTTCGCCTGAAGGTTGGTTTGCTGCCATGCCTTTGATATAAGTGATTCAATCCGCTATTAGAAGACATTTCAGCACTCCATGCACCCCGTTAGAAAGCTAGTAGGCTCGCCCTATGTAAGTTACGCGCTCGCGGCCGCCGTTGCCGGGATCGCGGCGCTTTTGCAATGGCTGATACTGCCCTTGGTCGGCGGCCAACCGCCGTTTGGATTTTTTCTCCTGGCGTTGATGATCGCCGTCATTTTCCTGGGCCGGGGACCGGCATTGCTGGTTCTGCTCGTGGGCGTCCTCGACAGCACGTTGATGGCGCCGCCGATCGGCACACTGACGATTTACTCTTCCCAGGATCTTGCAGCGGTGTTGATTTTCACCGCGAGCGGCCTGCTAATCGTCGGCGGCGGAAATCGGCTGAGATTCACTACCACGCGGGCGGCGCAAGCGGAACAACGGCTCGCTCTTGCTCAAAATAATACCGGGGTCGGCATCTTCGAACTGGATTTCGAGGCTCACACGGCTTTTGTCTCGCCGAGCCTGTGCCAGATGCTCGGTCGCGCAGTCATGCCGGGCGAAGTTGACTTGGCGCTTTGGCTGGGCGGCTTGCGCGCCGATCACGTCGCTGAGAGCCAGCGAATCATGCAAGAACATATCGCTCGGGGCGAGTTTCGCTATGAGCGCGAGCAACAGATTACACGGCCGGACGGAGAAATCCGCTGGGTACTGAATCGTGTTGAACTTGAGGCGACAGCCACCGGCATGCTCCGTGTCGCCCGCGGGGTGGCGGTCGATATCACCGAACGCAAGCAAATGGACGAGCTACTGCAGCGCGCGCAGGACGGCTTGAAACAGCAATTACAGGACGTGGGCCGGCTCCACATCTTCAGCCAAGACCTCCTGGCCACCGGAGATGATCTCCCGCGCGCATTGCAATCGCTTCTGGATATCGCGATTGAGATTTTTGGAGCACGTCATGGGATCGTCTCACTGAGCAACGCCCAGAACGGCGCTTGCCAGTCGGTAGCCCAGGCGGGTTTCGCCGACGAAGCCATCGAGAGGCAGGCTGGTGACTCCATTTTTGACCGGCACCGTGCGCTTGCTGCTCAGGAAAACTTGCAAGGACTGCAGAGTATGCCTCTGCTCAGCGCGCAGGGTGAAGTCATGGGGGTCCTCTCGGTGATGCGTGCCGAACCGTTCGTGCACTGCGAACGGGAGAAGCGTCTCGTCGAGGTGTGCGCCGCGAGCGCGGCCGCTGTCGTGGAGCGAGAACGCGCCCGGGCGGCCGCTATCAAGAACGAAACGCGCTTCTCGGTCGCACTCGAGTCCTCCGTGGTGCCGTTCACTATTCTCACGCCGGTTCTGGGCGGCGACGGACCCGTCGTCGACTTTGTGTGGACTTACATCAATCCAGCGGCCGCTCGCGCATTGGGGCGCGAGGTTGCGGATCTGATCGGACGGCCTATCGGCATGATTTTGCCTCACGCTTGGGACGCGCCGGGACTGTTCGCCCGATATGTCAGCGTGCTCGAGAGGGATGAGCAATGCGAGTTCGAGATTCAGACCGCCGCCACGAATCAGGGTGCGCGTTGGTACAACGTTCTGGCAGCGCCCCTGCAGGGGTCGGTTGCCGTCTGGTTCACGGATATCACCGGTCGCAAGCAATACGAGGACACCCTGCGCGAGGCTGACCGACGCAAGGACGAATTCCTGGCAACGCTGGCACACGAATTGCGCAATCCGCTCGCCCCGATCCGCCAAGGCGTGCGCATCGCCGCCGCCATGAACTCGACCGACGCCCAGCGACGCTGGAGCCACGCGATCATCGAACGTCAAGTGCAACACATGTCGCTGCTCCTCGATGACCTTCTGGACGTGTCGCGCATCGGGCGCGGAACGCTGCTGCTGCGGAAGTCGAGCGAACTGATTTCGGTGGTGATGGACACCGCGCTGGAAGCGGCGCGCCCCCACCTTGAAGCCAAGCGTCACCGTCTGGAGAAGTCGTTGCCGCCCACGCCAGTGACACTGGAAATCGACCCGGTCCGCATCGCCCAGGTGCTCGGCAACTTGCTGACCAATGCCGCGAAGTACACCGATCCCGAGGGCCAGATACTCGTGAGCGCGCAGCGCGAAGGCCCGGAATTCGTGATCCGGGTCAAGGACAATGGCATCGGCCTCACCCAAGAGCAGCAGGTTCAGATCTTCGAGATGTTTTCTCAGGTCCCGGCCGCCTTGGAGCAATCGCAAGGGGGCCTCGGGATCGGGCTCGCGCTCGCTCGCGGACTGGTCGAGCTTCACGGAGGGACTATCCGGGCATCGAGCGCCGGCCTTGGCCACGGCACGGAAGTCATCGTGCGCCTGCCGGGCAGCTGCATCGTCAGCGAACCAGTAGGCGGTCCCGAGCTGTTGGCGCGCGCACCGGTCACCGCCAACCCGGATTTGAAGCGCTGCATCTTGATTGCAGACGACAATGTGGATGCCGCCGACAGTCTGGCCGAGTTGCTGCGCCTCGAGGGATACGAGGTGCACGTCGCCTACGACGGCGCCGAGGCTTTGGCGACCTTCGCCCGCGTGGATCCGGATGCGGCTTTGCTCGATGTCGGAATGCCGCATTTGTCAGGTCTCGAAGTGGTGCGCGCCATTCGCCAGCAACCGACAGGACAGCGCGCGACGCTCATCGCGGTGACCGGGTGGGGACAGGAACGGGATCGGCTGCTCGCCCTGGAGGCCGGCTTTGATTATCACCTGACCAAGCCGATGCTGCCCGAGGTGATTTGCGATCTCATCCAGCGGGGCCGGGCATGCGAGACACTCTAGCGAACTCACTGTCCGCGTGATGCGGGCAGCGGTGAACGACGCCCAAGCCTTGCCGCCAATGTCAGGCCGAACGTTCGCGGCGGCGTGGGACTCCACAGCGAGAATAACGGGTAGGCCGTCACGCCGACCTCGGTCACGGTTCTGTCGGTGAGGTTGCGCGCCCAAATCGACACGGAGTAGCGATCATCGGCGGCCGAGAATCCGATCGCCGCGTTGAGCAGTGCTTCGGATGCGCGGTACGAGATTGGATTGTTGTCGTCCGCGGTCCACATCGACGTCGTATACGCCCCATCGATATGGAAGTTAAAGGCTCCGATGCCTGCCGCCGGCGTCCGGTAGTCGGCGCTCAAGGCCAGCGTCCAACGTGGCGCATTCGACGGCACCAAATTCGTATTGTCGACTTGACCCGGCTGATGGCCGCAGGCTGGGCGGCTCGCGTTGGTGGCGACGAAGTTCGCACAAAAACTCGAGTAGTAGGCGTCCAGATATCCGGCGTCAGCTCTGATCGTCAATGCATCAACCGGTAGAAAGGCCGATTCAATCTCAACGCCCTTCGAAATAGAGTTCGCAGCGTTTAGGGTCAAGTTGTTGCTGATCCCATTCTCGAGAAAGACAACCGAGCGCTGCAGGCCCTCGATGTTTTCGTAGAATACATCGGCACTGATGCGCGCGCGGTGTTCCCAAAGAAAGCTCTTGATGCCCAACTCCGTCGCATCCATGGTCTCGTCTCCGTACGGACCCGCACTGCTTGCCGACGATGCGAGGGCCTGGAATCCGCCCGCCTTGAAGCCTCGGGACCATGTGGCGTACAGCATGGTGTCCGGCGTCCATTGATAGTCGAGGGATACTTTGGGAGCAAGGTTATGCCAGCTCGCGCTCAGCGGAGTATAGCTATAAGGGGATGGGAGAATCGGGGCTCCGTTTTGCAGGCTCACCGGCACCGCCGCTCCAAACCGAAAATTCTTCACCTCATCGGTATAGCGGACGCCTGCCGTCAGGCGCAGCCCGTCGGTCAGTGTAAATTCTCCCTCCGAGAAAGCCGCCGAGCTCTTACGGTGTTGTTGACTGTCCTTCCATGTGGTCGAGGCAGTGCCGCCGAGCAATATGTATTCCAGGAAGCCTTCATCCAAAGTGTCCTGCAGGTAGTACGCGCCGGCAATGAATTTGAAGCCGCTGCTCACTTGGCTGAGGAAGCGTATTTCTTGCGTGAAAACTCGCACGCCGTAAGGGAGCTCTGCGCGCAACAGCGGCACCACCGTTCCGGTGGCGTCGGTCTGGATGGTGCCTGCGACATGCTGGTACCCTGTGATGGCCGTGAGCTGACCCCACGGGGAGTCATAGTCCATTTTGAGCGACGGCGAATTGATTTTGATAAAGTTGCATTTGCAGATGTTCGTGAAGCCCATTGAGTAGGGACCCTCGGTCCCGTTTGGACCCAGGTGTGTCGTGCCCCAATTGGCGTACTGAGTTGGATTCAGGATCCCGAATCCACTTGCAGGCGGGTCGAGATCGTATTTGTTCGGCGTCGGATCGCTTTGATCGTCGACAAAATTATATTTGAACTGAATCTTAAGATGGTCTGCAGCCGCGAGGACCAGAGTCGGTCGGATCGTGAGATTCGAATCGCCGCCAATCGATCGATTGTCGTCCAGCACGTTGGTGTAGAACCCGTCGGAGGTAATCCAAGCCAAATCGACACGCCCGGAGAGCGCCTCGGTAATGGGAAAATTCACGTCTGCGTTGAGATTCCTGCGCCCGTAGTTGCCGATCGTGACACCGACATTCGCATCGGATTGCCCGCTCGGATTTTTGGTGGTGACGGTGATCGCACCCGCGAAGGCGTTACGACCAAACAGAGTCCCCTGCGGACCTCGCAGCACCTCAATCGAATCGACTCCGACCAGGCTCTCGAGGTCGATCGAATTGACAGTTTGATACTGCCCATCGACATAGATGGCGACCGCGGGATCCGCGTCCAAGTTCGCACCACCGCCGCCGACCCCGCGGATATCGAGGCTCGAGGAGTGTCCGAACTCACCGACGGTGTGAAACACAACGTTCGGGGCGGCACTTGTGAGAGCGGCCAAACTGCCCGTATAGGTGGCCTGCAAGTCGGTGCTCGTCACGACTGTGACCGAAGCAGGTACTTTTTCAAGCAACTCGTCCCGCTTGCGCGCGCTGACGCTGATTTCCGAAAGCATGTGATCGGCCGCTGCGGATTCTTCCGAGTTGTCGGCAAACACGCTCGCGCTATCCAACGCGGAAAGCGCGCAGCACATCAAGCACAGCGTCGCGAAACGCATTGCGGCGGTACGATAGTTGAGGTTGGTAGCGGAGTTCGGCCAACCCCGGCATAGGCAATGGGGAGTGCCAGTCTGTACACTTGAGTTGGATGTTCGGGCGGTAAGAAGTCCCTTGGGTTTCATCATGGATACAAAAACATTTCTGCACGCATTGAATTACGGAGTTCCCTGACAATGAGACTACGATCTATTGCGATGTTAGGGGTTGTTTGCGCAGCTAGCTATGCGGCACCGGCATCAACACCTGAAGTTCGACTGACAGCGCGAGACATGGATGCGATGCCATCACATGAAGCGGGTACGGGGACCTCTGGGGTTGCGGGAATCCTTACCACGTTGGTTGTCGGGGATCCGACCAAAGCCGGTCCCTATACGATACGTCTAAGTGTTCCTCCTAATACCAAAATTCGGGCCCACTCGCATCGAGATGACCGGTCGGCGGTGGTTGTGACGGGCATATGGTATTTTGCTTACGGAGCAAACACGGATCGAGCTGCGGAGAAAGAATTACCTGCCGGAAGCTTTTACACCGAGCCGGGAGGCGTTGCGCACTATGCAGAAACGAAGGCGGACCCCGTTGTAATTGTGATTACTGGGTACGGTCCTTCTGATACCGTTTACCGGTAAAGCCTTAGGCCGGCCGATACACGAATTGAGTTAAGTGTCGCATGGACAAACTGTACTTGGTCCGCCACGGAGAAACCGCCTGGAGTAAAACCGGGCAGCACACCGGACGAACTGACCTTGAGCTCACCGACCAAGGCAAGCTTGATGCCACTCGACTCGGCGCGCGCCTGAAGAGCTTGAAAGTCGACCGGGTGTTTACGAGCCCGTTAAAGCGCGCCCGATCTACTTGCGAGCTATGTGGATTCGGCCCGCAAGCCACGACGATGGCGGAATTGCTCGAATGGGACTACGGCCCCTACGAGGGAAAGACCTCTGTACAGATACGCGCAGACCGGCCGCACTGGGACTTGTTCAGAGACGGCTGTCCCGGGGGAGAATCCGTGGCGGACATCGCTCGCCGCGCTGATCTTGCGCTCGAGACATTTGCGCAGATCGACGGGACCATCCTTGTGTTCTCCAGTGGCCATCTCCTGCGTGTGCTTGCGGCCCGATGGCTTGGTTGCGAAGCTTCTTTCGGACGCTACCTTGGCCTGGACCCTGCCTCGTTGAGCCTTCTCGGCTTCGAGCATGGCCATCGGGATCCCATCATTCGTCGCTGGAACGACGCACGACGCGATTGAACGCAAATGCTTTACTCGCGCCGCGATCGAGGTCATTCTTAAAGTCAATTTGAGGCGCGCGGCTTCAGTGGGCGGCACGCGCAGACGATGAGCCCACGGTAACTGAAGGAGGTGATCCAAGTGGCACATACAAACGTTGGTTCGGTCGCGTCTCTGGGCGCGCTGGTTGGTCGCGAGGTTCATCATTAGTCAGCACCTCGTACTGGCCGAAATGCCAAAGAGGGAGGCGCGCAGGCTCGGGCCACGCGCGTGACCGTGTCCAACGGATGGACGCTTCGATGCAGTTGCTGCGCGGACGACCTTGGTCCGTGAGCAATTATGCTCAGGCAGGGGATGGCGGAGTCCTGCTGGACTCCGCCGTTTTCTCTCTGCGGTCGCCCTTTCCGAAAACAGCGTTGATTGCTCGGCTCCTAAGCCTGTGAGTCAACTACTTTGCCTCAGCGATTGTTTTCATATTTTTCAGCGCCCCCTCGAACATGGTACGGCGACGCGCGACATCGGCATCCTTCGCACCCTGATCTGGTTTATCTGACTCGTCCAGCAACAACGTATAGATCATTTTGGAGCTAGTCTTGGTCACGGATCGGGCTTCAATAAAGCCATGATATAAATTGTAGAACTCGCCGGTTTTCAGCGGCTGCGTATATCCATAGGACAGTTCTGTCTGTCCGACGAGGACCTCCACCACGCGGCCCCCTGCGAGCGAACGCACGGTGCCTATGCCGCCATCGCCCGACGTAATCGCGCAATCAACTTTAAGCCATTCGCTGATATCGCAATATTTTCCGACTTTGGCCCATGCCTCCTTCGCAGGCTTTGCGATGTTGATTTCCATCTGAATGGTCCGATAATCGGGGTCCGCTGCCAGACATGGAGCCCATGGCATTGTGGTAACGAATGCGAGGAGAAGCTTTTTCACTCGGCTTCCGCCGCTTTCGCGTGCTCCTCGCGCGTTTCGAAGCTGAACTTCTGGCCTGCTATCGATGCACCCGCCATCAACCCACCCTTCTGTACGACAAACACAGCGAACCCGGTGTTGTACTCGCCTTGTGTGTTTGCGTCGTGGGACCCTTGGCTCGTGCCTTTGGTCACACCGCCGGTGCCTACCTCGGCATTGGCACCCGCCGTAATCGCCGTCACGCTGGCGTCCGCGCCGAATTCAAATTTGCCGGAGATGAATTCATCCAACGCCCTCTTGTCTTCGAAGAAGATGATTTGGCTATAACCCTTGCCGCCGATTTGGGGGCCAATACTGATCTGCTTCAGGTCGGTGTAGCCGATCAAGTGACCGCCCGTGTACACACGCCCCTTGCCGTAGGCGCCGCCGATGCCGATGGCGCCTGCGCCAACGTTTGGAAAGACGGCATAGCCATATGACCTATCGAAAAAGCCGCTGCTTTCGCCGGCACCGCGGAAAATCTGCAGCGCTTCTGTGTAAGTCGCTGCGCGCGCAGTGCCGAATAGCGCGATTAGCAGCATACTGAAGCCAAAATGACGGAGGAATCTTTGCATAGGGGTTGTCACTCGGAGTAGGCCCGGAAGTTATCGCTGGGGGACGCTGTGTCTGTGGCCTCCAGCATACAGCTCTCTTAACCATTCGTCCTACGCACGTAGGGATACCTGCCGGTTGTGCGCTAAGAAGACCTCGTTGGTCCGCGCTTCGAACTCGAACTCGACGCGCGTAAAGCTCGGCAGTGTCACCACCTCCTTGCTTACGCCCACTGTTCGCCGGCCCTCGATGCGGACGAGCTCTACGTCGTGGCCAAGCAGCTGCAGCGATTGCGGGTCGCGCGTTAAGTTGGTCGTAGCCAATCGGTAGCGCTGGCCGGCCGAAATCTTGAGCGGTACAAACTGTGGAGTCGGATCGCAGAGTTGTGCATCGGTTAGCGCATGAGTCCTGATGACTTGTAGCGGCGGGAGTGATGCGGCAAGTGAGGCACTCGTGGGTTCGGCATCGGCCCCGGCGACGCCAAACGCTGAATAGTCCCAATCGGCGACCCCGTACTCACTTTCCACGGGATTACCCGTGGCACCTGCGTATTCGACCAGTCGACCAATGCCTGCGGAACGGTCTTGGCGATGAGTCGCGCCTAAGATCCATCGACCTGGCCGGTCCATGGTCACGAGAGCATCGACGCTTTCAGCCGGCCCAATATAGATGCGCTCGACGTGACGCGGCGTGGGTACGATGTGGCCGTCAAGCGCCACGACTAGAAAGCGATGCTGCGGTAGCCCGAGCGTGACTCCTTGCAAGGTATTTGTATTTGAGAAATGAAAGCGCACGCGATCGCCATAGCGCACTTTGATGGGGTCGCTTGCAGATTTCAATTTATCGTTGAAGCTCGCGTAATCGTAGCCGATCGCGGTCTCGTTGAAGGGCGCGCGGCGGATGATGGGTCGAGGCTGCCAACGATGTATCGACAGCACTTGCAATTGGTCGAACGCGCTCGTGCCGCGTTCGGCGCCGACCGAGATCACGCCACTGGCAATCGCACCACTAGCTGCACAATACGCACGGTAAGACTTGAGGTTGACGCCTGTGTGCGCCTCGATGGGCGTGCGCAGGAGAGCTTGCGCGTGGGAGCGAGCGGGTATCGTGATCATTGGGTTGGCGAGTGCACTTGAGTGGACAACGGTGTCGTGGTCGCTGTTGTTGTGAAACTCCAGTGCCGCGAGCTCTGAACCGCGGATCGGTTGGTTGCCCGGTACGGTGCCCCCAAAGGCAATCGAGCGCAACTTGACGCCGGGCGCGAGTTCAACATGGATTGGCGCAATAGTCAGGCGCGCGACGGTGGTAGGGCTTGGGTCGCGCAGCGCGCCGCATCCGTTCAGGCGCAGCGCCGCAGCGGCCGCTGCCGTGACGCCCGCGGCCAGTCCAAGCTTCAATGCATCGCGACGCCGCATCAGAACAACAGCACTTCGTGGACTGCGCGATAGGCTTGTTCCATGGCCATCTGCGAGCTGTCGTCGCCGCCTGCATCGGTGTTGGCAATCGAGATCCGTCCGAAAGGCTGCCGGCCGCGCACCGCATACGGCACTTCATCAGGATCAGGCGTGGGGTCCCAGTAGGTGTATCCGTGTCCCCAGCGATTCACCGTCAGGCCCAAGATATCCCTCGAGGAATCGAAGCCGTAAGGACCCAACATGCGGTTGAGTTGCTTGTGCGCCTCACGCTCAAAGGTCTCGTACGAAGTGTTGTACATGTCCACGCGCCCGAGTCGGTGTTGAACCGAAGCCGGCTGGCCCGGATAGGCGTAGACGCGGAGCATAGTGAGTACGGTGGGCTCGTCAGCAGACTTGGAATGCCGGTAGCCGCCGACATCGATGGGCGCCTCGAGAATTAACGAGGTGTAGTAGCCGTTGGGCGCATTGATGTAATTGACTTTAGCTTTTTGAAATGCCCGCCAATTGCGCAGCCAAACATTGACCCAGAGATTCGGTGTTTTCACGTTGTGCGACAACGCCTCTTTCTGCTCCGCGGGAAGATCGGGGCAGATATACCGGATCACATAGTTCCAGCAAGCGAGGATGCAGCGAGGTGCGGAAACCTTATAGAGCTTGCCGGCGCGCGAGTAGGTGACCGCCACTTCATCGCCGTCGACGGCGGGGTCCCCGAAACCATCGCCTCTCCAGAGCGAGGAGCGCACGTTCTTGACCTGCACCGCAGTACTGTTCAGGCGAATTCGGATGGGCGAACTCTCGTTGTCGAGGCCGGCGTAGTCGACGATGGCGAGAATACTGTCCTCGAGCGTGTTGCCCGGCAAAGCCGCGGGAATCAGTTGCCTCATCAATAGTCGCGCAATCGTGGCGTTGCCATCCGGAAAATGCGCGTAAGGTTCGCTGTCCTCGTAGGCGGGTAGTCCCATGCCATAGAGTCCGGGCAAGTGACGGTATCCGCTGGCACGATAGGCATCGTAGAGGTCCAGGCGGCAGGCGCTGCCGGCCACGCGGTCCTGCAGGTAGGTGACCACCATCGGGTCGCAGCCTGCAATCTGCGTGACGAAGTCGACATAGCTCATAGCTTTGAGCTTGACGATTTTCTCCTCCACGCTGAGCCCCGGGAAATAGTCACGCTGGTCGTTGTAGAGACGATATAGGTCATGCTTCGCCCTCTCGCTCAACGGTGCCTCATTCAAAAAGACCTTCCAGCGTCGCTCTTGATCCTTTGGTACGGTCGGCTCGTACAAGGCGACGAAGTCGGTCCAGGGTGCGGGATCAGGCAGGAGCTTGTCCTTGCCGAAAGTTTCCTTATCGAAGAACACACCTTGACCCATACCGAGCGATGAATAGAAACGGGGATGCGTATTTTCGCGCTGATATCTTTCGGGATCGATACCAAGTTCGGATAGCAATCGCTTGGCGACGCCGGTGTAGCGGCCTTCGATCCAGAACGTGCCGGCGTTGGAAATGCGGGTGTCGCCATTGTGTGTGAACTGCGTGCGCTTGGCGTGGCCCCCGATGTCGTCGTGGTTGTCGAGGATGAGAATCCGCACTCCCGCCTTCTGGGCTTGGCGGTAGAAGTAGGCTGCCGAGAGGCCGCTGATTCCGGCGCCGACCACGATGAGGTCATAGTCCTCGTGCGTATCGACTGTGTCGGGGGCATGCGGCCAAAGAGTGCCGTCGCGCATTTGATGTCCAACATCGTAGGCGCCTGGGTAGCCGCTGCCTCGCATGCCGGTCAAAGCCGGGGGGTAGGTATCGTTTACGTCCAAGCAAGCTCCGCGATCCGGTGAGTGGCCAACGTCCCGCCGTCATCATATCGTATGACGCAAACTGCAATCCGCAACGGTCGCGGAGGGCGCATCCTGCGATTTGAGTCTCCTTTCGCAGCTCTGGCTAGACTTATGGAACGTTCTGCGGGACCCTTGCGGGCACTCCGATAACGTGATGCTAGGACGTATGAATTCTTTTGACTCTACAGTCCAACGCCGCTCACAGCTCGACTTCCTGACCCACATAACGGACAGTCTCGCTGCTGGGATCATCGAGCTGCCTGCCTTTCCGCAAGTTGTCATCAAGGTGCAGGAAGCTTACAAGGATCCTAATTACACGCCGCAGATGATTGTGCGTCTCATTTCAGCCGAGCCGACGCTTGCTAGGCGCTTGCTTGATATTGCGAACTCAGTTGCATTCAACGCGACCGGACGGGTGATCATCGACTTGGGACTCGCGCTGACACGCCTCGGTGCTCAGAAGGTCTACGGCGTCGTTCTTGCGCACGCAATTCAGGATATCCGACGGACTGAGTCGCTGCGATCCATTGCCGGCCGCCTGGATGAGCTATGGTCTGACAGCGTGGCAGTTGCACATTTCTCCCAAGCTGTCGCCAAACGAGCGTCGCTTTCGACTCCCGTTGCGTTTGCGGCGGGTCTGCTCCACCTTATGGGACGCTTGTATATTCTGGTGCGATGCACGGAGCAGGGGCCGTCGGGACATCCAGTCATGTTGAGTGGCGATCTCGTCGATGCATGGCACCCGGTAATTGCCAAGGCCGTCTTGAAGAATTGGCGGATGAGCGAGGAAGTATGCGAAGCAGTGGGTGCGCAGGCGCAAGTAGATGTAGTGCGGACGGGAAATGCGACACTCACCGACGTTCTGATTACCGGCATCCGCCTGGCGAAGCGTATGAAAAACTCTTACGACGCCAGCAGCCTAAGCGCCGGCGGCGTCCTGGCGCGGCTCAATCTATCCATCGAGGAGTGCCACAGCCTCGTTGACGAGGCGGCGCCGGAAGTAAGAGCGCTTGAGCGCGCCCTGCGTCGCTAGCCAAACGTCTCGCAGGCCGCAATTTCATTCAGCGGCAGAACATCCAGCGCCGCTAAGCCCATCGAATTGCGGATGGCCTTCGATGGCCGCGCGCCAATCCGTATCGGGGCCTGCTCCCAGCGGCATCTGCGCATCGCTCCGGCGCCATCTCGACAGCCATTCCGAGCCCAGCAATTCGTGACCGTGAACGGCCGCGACGGCTCGCGGCGTCAAGGCGATCGTGGTCTCGGCCTTCGGACCCGTCGCGAGGCCCTTCGCGACATAGAACCGAGCGGCCAACATGGCGGCACGCACGCTGGTCGAATAGGTATATGTGAAGAGCTCGACCGCCTGATCCACCCAGAGTGCGGCCAGCTCGCGAAAGGCGTTCAACGTCCACAGCCCGACGTCCGTCTTGAACGAGAACGGATCGAAGAAAACGACGTCCGGGGCCGGCGCGCGGGTCTTGCATGCCGCGAAATCGCCGCGCATCAACCGCCACTCGATGAGTCTATCCTTGGAGGTCCAACAACCGCTGCGCAACAAGGCGCGCGGTGCGGGGTGGCGCAGATGCTCGAACCAGCGGATATGATCCAACGCGAGCTCAAGAGAATCGAAGTCATTTTCGAAGCTCACCAGCAACAGCGGCCTAGCCACGGCGGGATGCCCCTGCGCTGCCGCGATCGCGGCCATGGCGTTGGCCGCCGCGCCCAAGCCGACATCCCAGATGACCAGCGGCGCGTTGCTCGGCGCCCGCAGCCGCTCGCTCAGGCGCGATTGCTCGACGTACAAAGTGCGCGCCTCTTCCGCGGGCTCGTTGACCGAGTGCATGGTCTCTCCGGAGACGCAATCGCGAATGCGCCCGACGGCGTCGCGCACCACGAACTCGTAGCGGCCGCGTTTCGTCTTGGCCGAGCGGAGTTGCGCCCTGGTGACGTGCCGCGGCGGTTTGCCATAGCTGTCGCGGGCATCGAGTACACCGCGCTGCGCGTGATAGAACTGGAGCCACGTACCCTCGAGTATGTGCCGCCGCATGGTGCGCATCAGCTGCGCGTAGAAATGAATGTTGTGGGCACCCAAGAGCTGCCAGCCCTGCGGCTCACGGACGCGATGCAGATGCAGCAAATACGCTATCGAATACGTCCTGCAGGTGTGACACTCACATGCAGGGTCGATCGGGCCTTCCATGCCTTGATAGGTCGCGCGCCTGAGGTCGCGCCGGCCGATGCTGGTGAACGCCACGCCTTGCCGGGCGAGCGCCGTCGGCAAGATGCAGTCGAACATGTCGACGCCGCGATGCACAGCCTCGAGCAGATCACGCGTCGTGCCGACGCCCATCAGATACCGCGGTTTGTCCGCCGGCAGCAACTCGCTGACCGTCGCCGTGCAGTCCTCGCGCTCCGCCGCGGATTCGCCGACCGCGAGACCGCCGATGGCGTACCCGTCGAACGGCAGCTGCGTGATGGCGCGCGCGCTCTCGGCGCGCAAGTCCATGAAACGCGCGCCCTGCACGATACCGAAAAGGGCTTGCGGCGAGTTGCCGCGCGCATCCAGACTGCGCTGCGCCCAGCGGTGCGTGAGTTCCATCGCGTCGCGCGCGACCGAATGCTCGACGGTCGAGGGCACGCATTGATCGAGCACCATCATGATGTCGGCGCCGATGGATTTTTGAGTCACGATGCTGCGCTCCGGACTCAAGCGCACCAAGCTCTGGTCCGTATAGCTCTTGAACTCGGCGTAGTCCTCGCACATGGTGCGGCGGCCCGGCAGCGAGAATATCTGAAAGCCGCCGGAGTCGGTGAGCACTGAACGCGGCCAATTCATGAACCCGTGGATACCGCCGAACTTCTCGAAAATTGCCACGCCGGGGCGCAGAAGCAGATGATAAGTATTGGCGAGCAAAACTTGGACGCCGCTCTCAAGTAAATCCTCGCGACGCTGCGCCCTCACCGCGGCGTGCGTGCCGACGGGCATGAAGGTGGGAGTGAGTACCTCGTTGTGACGCGTACGGAACCGAGCGGCGCGCGCCCGCGAGCCCGGCGCCGTGGCTTCGAGGGTAAAATCCAGCCGTTGCATGGCGGTGCAGGTTACAGGTTGGCATTGCGAAAAGGTAGGTTCGCACCCGCGAGTTGCGATGCGCATATTTGAAGGAGACAGTAGCCCACGAGGAAGGCGAGAAATCGTGCAATGGCCGCTCCTGTGGGCAACAGGAGTGTTGGCATTGCTACTGACGCATGCTGGCTCCGCCGGCAACCGGGATCAAGTCTCGCAGCGTTACGTCGAAAGTTTTGTGGTCCGAGTCTCGGGTGACGTCCAAGCGCACCACGGTTCCTGCCGGTAATGTTCGGAGGCGTTGACGTACATCGGAGAGATCCGCCGTCTGAGATGTCCTGCCGTCGATGTGCGTGATGATATCTCCGGATTTTAGGCCCGCCTCGACCGCGGGACCGCCTTCATCGAGTGCAGTAACGATGTAACCGGCAGGGCCGACGTTGATCCACATGCCGGATCTATCGAACGTACCCACATCAGGAGGCGTCGGATTGGCCGCCTTTAGATACAGACGCTGGTGGAGATAGTCGAACGTGACGACAAACCGCTTGAGTAGAGCCGATCCAATATTTCCGTCGTAGTTCGCATCACTGAACGAGCCGTGAACCGCATCGGATAATTCGGCGACCGGGTTGTCGATCTGCACCGAGCCAACTTTTAGAGCTGGCAGCCGGAGGACTCGGGAACTCACCGGCCCCCCGACGCCCCAGCCCGTCATCGCGTTCACAGCATCAGGGTATTTCGCACGCAGATCGGCGCGTTTGACGAAGGGCGAGGTGAAATCAAGCTCACTGCGCGAGCCCGTATCAATATCGAAGCGCACCAGAAGGTCATTGATGCGCCCGGCAACTTCCGGCAAATGGTCGTAGAACTTGAACGGTATCGCGGTTCCAGCGCCATGGGATCGAAAGCGCTTCGGATCGAAAATAGTCAGCGTGCTCCCCGAGTAGTCGATCCGAACAACGAATCGTCGAAACAATTCGAATCCGAGCATGCCGTCGACCGGAATGCCTTCGACGGCCTCGTCGTAGATTTCAGTTACGAACGCGGTCTGATTTTGCAGCCGCACGTCACCCAGCTTTACGCTATCGATATGCGCGAAACCCGTGGACGCTGGGTTCTCGCCAGCCCCTGATTCGGGTGCCTTTCCTTCCGCATCCGTGCCGAGTTCGGCGGCCAATCTGGGTGAGAGGCCTAGATGACCGCCGGTATCGACGATGAAGGTGTAGGGGCCTTTCGAATTGACGAAGACCGGAACGTAAATGTGGTTGTTCAAGAGCCGAAAGTTCAGCGTGGTTCGCGCCGAGCCACTTTTGATCGTCGCGTCCTGCGGCATTCTCACGGGACACGTAAAGGCGGAACGAGGTTTTCTCGGACGCAGCTTTGTATTCGTTAGCGTCAGTGTGATGTTGCCGGCGGGTCCCTGCCCCAAATCCATGACAGTGCCGCGCGGCAGCGTTACCTCAGCCACTCGGGCGTAGTCGGAGTACAGCGTTTGCGTGGTCATGAACCCCTGAACTTCGCGCACTCGGACCAACAGATGCGAGCCAACATCGAACCAGGCATCGAATTGCTTTCCGCCGTTGGGGGTGATTGCCAAATGGTCGGCTGACACTCCGTCGGTCGTATCAACCCCCAAATAAACGACCTTTGCCCCGCCGTATTTCGGCTCCCACCAGCGATTGGCAAAGCGGTAGGCTTGATTGACCGCCAGCTGAATGCGATCCCCGCCTCGTTCTTGGGTGAATGCTCCCGAGAAGTCTCGCATCCAGGGGGTCGTCCCATCAAAACCTGAACCGATGCTTACTGCTCCGGCGGATGTACTCTCGACATATGCCCCGGTCGACAAGTCGATCTCACGGGAAGCTGAGCCCGTCAATCCGAAGCCCGCGAATTTATATGTAAGTTCCAGATCGCCGGTTCGCGGAATATGCATGGCCGTTCGGTTCTCGGCGAGTACGGCTGCCGCTGAGGGTTGCGCATGCGCGTTGGATACCATGAGCAGCGCTGGGCCGATCAGCGCCATGGACAGTTTCCGCCGAGCCGCCTTCGCTCTGGGCGGACTCATGGACAAACTTCGCGTTTCGTTCTCAACGTCGGCACATAGCAAACGTCCGTTATGCTCCGATAACTTTCAAGCCGTGCGCTTGCGCGGCCAATCCCAGCGCTCCGTCATGAGTGGCCATGACAGGATCAATGCTCATTGCGTCCTTCCATAGCAGTGCGGACGCCAGATGAATCGCATCGAGCGTCCCAAGCTCCGTCGGCATTGGCAGGGCCGCACGATCTAGCACGGTCGAGTCAACCTCGATTAGCTCGAGCGAACTGATCAGATTCAGGATCGTCGCACGTCGGTTTGCGATCTCTATATCGGTGAGCTTGGCACGGATTCGGGCGCGATCCAGTGTACGCAGGCTCTCGGTTGAGATTAGCGCACTCGAAACGCCGCGCTCGATCTGCCGCCACTCTGTCAAAGCATTCGATTGGCCAAGAGCAAGCCGCAGCAGAACCGACGAATCGACGTAGGCAATCATCGGTGACTTTGCCGTTCCTCGAGTAGTAACTCCAGGACGTCGATGTTCTCGCGCGACTGCTTCGGCAGTGGAACCTTGTTAGGCTTCGGAGCATGAGAGGCTGGCCTGCGGATTCGCAGCCCCGGCTTTTCGCCAATCGGAACAATGTGTGCGACAGCCCGGTTGCGATCCAGCACGGCAATCGACTCACCAGCTTGAACAACGCGAAGAAACTCGCTCAGCTTAGCCTTGAGTTCGGCAATTCCCACCTGTTTCATGACTATATATGACCATAGATGGTCACGAACAGCAAATTGATTGACAGGCGTAGGCGTAGCGCGAACCGACCTACCAATTTTCTCCAAACGGCCGCACCTCGACTTCAAAGCTCCACGCGCGACGCGACTGATGCGTGAGCTGCCAAGCCATTTCGGCCACGCCGGCGGGATCAACGAAGAACTCGTCAGACCTGTCGGGCATCATGGCTCGGGTCTTCTCCAGATCCACAACTCCGTCGATCACGATGAGGGCGACGTGGATGCCCGCCGGCCAGAGCGCGCGCGCCATGGACTCCGCCAGGCTGCGTTGGGCCGCTTTAGCGGGGGCGAAGGCTGCGCTCATCTTGCCACCCCGCCGAGAGGCGGTGGCGCCAATAAACACAATATTGCCGGCACCTCTCGTCTTCATCGCAGGGATAACCTCGCGTGAACACAGAAGAGATCCGAGTGCATTCACCCGCCAAGCTTGCTCGAATTGATTTGGCGTGATCGTCTCCACATCTGCGAAGACGCCGGAGCCGGCGTTGTAAAGCAGGGTGTCGACCTGGCCGAGCTCGGTAGAGATGGCGGCGAAGCATGACCTCACCGAGGCCTCGTCACTCACGTCACAAGCATATCCTCGGGTGTTTGCTATCTCCGCGGCGAGCGCATCGGCGTGCGATTGCTCCCGGGAGAGCATCGCCACGGGTTGCCCGACGGTCGCAAAACGCTTAGCCAGCGCAGCTCCATTGCCCGGACCAGCGCCGGCCACCACCACGACTTTATTCTCCGACATTGAACTTCTCCTCGTACTAAACGTAAAGCGCACAACTAAAAGGCGAGATCGAAAAACGTCAACGCGAGCGTGGCCACGCAATTGGATCCTGTTGGGAAAAATTTGGCGCGCTTGGTGCGACAGCGCACCGACACGAATCCCATGGGCGCGTAATGTGAGGATTCAGTCATTAGGAGATTCATATGTACATTGGTGGCGGCATATTGGGAACGCTTCTCGTCGTTGCTTTGATATTCTTCCTGCTTCGAAGGTCCTGAATGAAGACCGATTTTCGGTAATTCGCGGCCGCCCGAACTTCACTTGCCGGCTTGTCCAGGTCGGCCAGCAACTCCCGCGCGACTACCGCAAGCGGAGTGGTGCCGTAGGAGAGCAAGCGGTCGTGAAAATCGTGCAGCGAGCCGATCAATGATGCTAAGCAGGATTAGGGGTCGCTGCAGTGTTCCGCGGCGTTTCAATTGCATCGTCATCCGACATGAAAGGTAACTCGCCGCTCTCATAGGCGCCGTCGACCAACGCAGGAGCCAAGGACTTGGAAGGCTTGACGCCAAGCTGTCTGAGCTTCTGTGCTTGCCCCACTAAATTGCCGCGACCGCTGGTGAGCTTTCCGTATGCTTCGTCGTAATCGCCTTGAGCCTGCTTGAGACGGTTGCCGAGGGAATTCATGTCTTCGACGAAGCCGACGAATTTATCGTAGAGTTCCGCGCCGCGCTTGGCGATCTCCTGAGCGTTGCGCGACTGCGCCTCCTGGCGCCATAAATGAGCGACTGTGCGCACCACAAACAACAGCGTGGAAGGACTCACCAACAGCACATTGCGATTCCAGGCGTCCATGAATAAATCGCGATCGGAGGCGACTGCGAGCATGAAGGCGGGCTCGATTGGGACGAACAAGAGCACGAAGTCCAGCGAATTCAAGCTGTAGAGGGCTTGGTAGTTCTTCCCCGAAAGCCCCTTGATATGCCCTTTGATCGATTCGATGTGCCGCTTCCCGGCCGCGGTGCGCTCGAGTTCATTTTCGGTGATGGCAAATTCTTCGTAAGCAACCAGTGATACCTTGGAATCGATGACCAAACTTCTGCCTTCCGGCAGATTAATGATCACATCCGGTAGGGCGCGGGTGCCGTCCTCTCGAGTATGGTTGCTTTGAACCACGTATTCCTCGCCTTTGCGAAGCCCGGAGCCTTCGAGTACGCGCTCTAGCACGAGCTCGCCCCAGCTGCCTTGCGCCTTGCTCGAGCCGCGCAGAGCCCGCGTGAGATTTTTCGCGTCTTCACTTAAGTGTTGATTCAGCTCCATGAGCTGGCGCACCTGCTCGCCTAAGGCCGTGCGGTCCTTGCCTTCCTTGACGTAGGTGTCTTCGATCTTGGTCTGAAACTCCGAAATTCGCAGTTTCAGCGGATCCAAGAGTGCGCCTAGGTTGGTCTGATTCTGTTCCGTAAAACGCTTCGATTTCTCCTCGAGAATATCGCTGGCGAGACTCTTGAATTGATCGAGAAGAACCTGTTTGGCATCCAGGAGCAAGGCGAGCTTTTCTTGAGATGTGGAGCGCTCACCGTTTAAGGTATTGCGAATTTCAGCCAGCTCGATCGCTTGTGACGCTGCTTCATCGACTTTGCGCTCGAGTCGCGACTTGGCGTCCTGGAGTTCCGCCCGCAACTCATCGAGCGTGGAGGCACGACTCCTTTCCAACTCCGGGAGTCGCTGGACTTCCGCTTCGAGGGCCGCTCTGCGCTCATTGGCGATGTTCGAGGCTTGAACGCTAGCAGCAAGGTCTCGCTCCAGATCGGGTACCCGGGACGCCCGTTCCCGGGCTGTGGACAGTTCGATCTGAAGCGCGGTGGTGGCCTGCAGCGCGGCCGTTGCGGCTGCGGCCATCGCCTCGCGCTGGTGCGCGCGCGCCAGAAGCCAGCTGGTGAGAGCACCGATCGCAAGTCCCAAAATAGCCCAGATAATCTGTGGTACCGGTTCGTCCATGTGCCGATTATCGGCGCGCGAGTGTGGGGCCGTCTAGCGAATTGCGGGCGGACCGATGGACCGCACCACAGCCGATTCGCGGCTAGTCTCGTACAGTAGTGCAAAGCTTTGAGGACTGTACGAAGGTTTGCGGCTGGAACGCTGCTTCTAGCGTTGGGTTGGTATGCCAGCGCCGCGAAACAACCTCAACGTACGTTGCAGGGAGGAGTCGTTTTCTTACAGTCACACACGGTTATAGCCGATGCTCTTTCGGGTGTCGTGTCAGCATTGTTGGGAGCATTGCCAGGTGAGGGTTGTATGATTTATGGCCGAACGATTTTTCTTGCAGCGGTCGCGTTGGCGGTGGGCGCTTGCGCGCCTTCCTCGCACATATTGACGGGGACCCCTCGGCCGCCCATCTCACCCTCGGAAGTGAAGATCTATTCAAGTCCGCCGCCGCAGTTCCAAGAGATTGCTTTGCTCGACGCACACAGTAGTAGTGCATTTGGGCCGGGCGGTCAGAAATCGATCGATACGCTCATCGAACGCCTCAAGGTTCAAGCCGCTCAGCTGGGCGCGAACGGCATTATTCTGGGCGACGTAGCCGATCGCCAAACCGGCTCTATCGGTACGGGGGTAGGCTCGGATTCGTATTCGAGAAATTCGGCCGTGGGAGTCGGAGTCGGTGGGTCGCTGGGCTTTTACAAGAAGACTGGCAAGGGCACCGCCATCTACGTCCCGCCGGGTTGAGTCAATCACGGGGATTAGGCGCCAGATATTCTCAAAAAGAACCTCGATGGTCACTTGCGTGATCCACCGAGGTTAACAAGTCCCGGCATGGGGATGACAAGCCGGGGTTTGCCCTCTTGGGAGAGGGCAGGGATCGTGGGCCGCCCATAGTGACGGGCGTACTACCTTCCTCATTATAACCATCAAGAACTGCCGGAACTGTCTGTTACCGAACATAAGGACTGTCTGAACATACCAGAGCGGCGGTCTCGTCCTAAGGCGATTGGTAGATATTCTGACGAAGGACCTCCATGAAGCGTGACGGATTCCCAAGTTCCTCGAATCCAAATTGGCGGTACAAGCCATGGGCGTCGGACGTCAAGAGCAGAAGACGCCTCAGACCTTGCAAATCCTCATGGTCAACGATACATCGCATCAGCCACTTCGACAGGCCCTTTCCGCGATGCAACTTGAGAATGAATAAATCGGCGAGTAGCGCGAACGTTGACTTGTCGGTGACGACCCGAGCGAAACCTACTTGCTCGGCGCGATGATAGACACCAAAGCACAGAGAATTCTCGATCGCTCGCTCCACGACGGCTCGCGGAATCCCCGCTGACCAATAACTTTCCTTCGCCAGAAAGTGGTGGATGACGTCCACGTCAAGGCGAAGCAGGTCGTTTGAGATCTCATAACTATCAAGAAAATGCTGGGTTTGCATGTAGCTTATTCCATAGCGTGGAAAGGCACAGGTCAACATCCACCTGGAGGGACGTCCCTCAGGACTTTCCGATACCCCATCACACCAATAAAGTGATATATGGGGTTCGATCCCAAAGGAGAGATAGACATGAGTGATGTGCCCCCACATCTCGACCCCAAATTCATCCAGACGAAGCGGCTGGAGTTGACGAGTCTTCGTGATGCGCTCAGGAAATCGGCGTCCGATACCGAACTCGAGGAAGATGGCGTTAAGGATGCATCGCTCGCGCAGCCGCGTGAGTTCGAGGATGACGCTCAGAAACTGGACACCTTGGAAAAGGAAGGGGTGTTGGTCAATCGCACCGTGGAAAGGCTCACCCGGGTCGAGCGTGCGCTCGCAAAAATCGACGCGGGGACCTACGGATTTTCCGATGTCAGCGGCGAGCGCATCCCTAAAGAGCGGCTGAACGCGGTGCCGGAGGCGACCAATACGCTACGTGAACAAGAAGATAGCGAACGCACTGGCTAAGAAAGCACCGCTGCCCTTATGCAGAATGGTCATGTTCTGATGGCCACAGGGCAGTATCGAGGCGATCGCCGCGGGATTGAAGTCAGTGCGCGGGAATGGAAAGCAGGCGGACATATTCTTTTTTGACCACTGCGTAGCATTCGCAAGCTCGGCGCTCCAACCCGGCGCGATCGAGCACCGTGATGTGCCCACGGGTATAGCGTATGAGGCCCGCTTTCTGCAACTTGAGGGCGCCTTCGGTGACGCCTTCACGGCGCACTCCCAACATGTTGGCGATGAGTTCCTGAGTCATGATCAATTCTTGCACCGACAACCGATCCAAGCTCAATAACAGCCAGCGGCAAAGCTGTTGATCGAGAGAATGATGGCGGTTGCATACCGCGGTTTGCGCCATCTGCGTAATCAGGGCTTGCGTGTAGCGAAGCAGCAGCCGCAGCACGGGACCGGAACGCTCGAACTCACTCTTTAGCGTTTCCGCTTTCATGATGAGTCCAAGGCCACCACTTTGCACCACCGCGCGGCTTGGTGTCGATTCTCCGCCCATAAAAAGCGAAACGCCCACCAGCCCTTCGTTGCCGACCACCGCGATCTCGGCAGACGCGCCGTCCTCCATCACGTACAGCAACGAGACGATCGCGGTAGTCGGAAAATAGACGTGGCTAAGCACGGTCCCTGATTCATACAGCACCTGACCTAGTGGCAGGTCGACGTCTTCAAGAGAGTTTCGCCAGCGATCGAGGATTTCCGACGGCAGGGCGCCGAGTAATTGATTGTCCTTCGGATCGATGCCGGCGCTCATCACTACCTGTCCTTAGACGACTCGATGCGATTGTGGAACCGGTATGCTTGATGTGGCAATGCGTCAAGTAACCGGAAGTTGGCGGACGCCCCTCGAGCGTCGTCTGTTCGATAGCGAACATAGTCCCACGTTTTGCTTCGCATGTAAAAAATACACGCTATGTGAGACAACGTACAGACGCCGGCCCTCCCAACCCCTATTTTGGATTGAGATCATCCACGGGATGTTGAAATGAAAAGCCCAGGCGACGTCCTCCATGCTGTCGCGGCCATTGGCCGAATTGCCGCAGTGCCCACTTTGCTCGAGGTGTTGTGCGAGATCACCGGCATGCGGTTGGCCATGGTGGCGCACGTCGGCGCTAGAGTCTGGACGGTGTGCGCCGTGCGGGACGACCTGCATTTAGGAATAACCTCCGGCGGTCCGTTCGCCCTCCGGACCAATCTGGCTTTGGAAGCTCAAGCATCGCGAACACCGATCGTGATCGAACAGGCAAGCCTCGATCCGCGCTATATGAACCATGCCGCGCCGCGGCTGTACAAGCTCGAGAGCTGTGTCTCGGTGCCCATTTTCCTGCAAGGCGGGACCTACTTTGGCACCTTATGTGCGCTGGATCCGAAGCCTGCGAAGCTGGGTCAGCCTTTCGTCTTGTCCACGTTCAAGAAATTTGCCGCCCTCATCGCCTCGCAGCTCTCTTCGCAACTACAGGCTGAACGTGACCAGACTGCATTGCTCGATGAACGCGCCGCCGGCGAAATGCGGGAGCAATTCATGGCGATCTTGGGGCATGATTTGCGCAATCCTTTGCAAGCGGTTTCTGCCGGTAGCGATTTGTTGCAGCGAAAGCTCACTGACCCCGCCCTGGCCGCAATTGCCGCCCGGATCAAGACCAACGTCAGCCGTATGTCCTCGTTAATTGATGACGTGCTGGATTTCGCGCGCGGGCGGCTCGGCGATGGCATCGCCATGGAGTTGACCGAGGTCGAGAACATCAATACCGGCCTCATAACGGTCATCCAAGAGCTGCAGGATGCGCTACCCGGCAGCAAGATCCTCTCCAACATAAATGTGGACCGTTCGGTGCGGTGCGATTTAGGAAGACTCCAGCAAGTCGCCTCCAATCTATTGGCCAACGCCTTGACGCACGGCTTGCCAAACAGCCCCATCAAGATTTCTGCGCGGGCAGATGAGACCGATTTGGTGCTCGATGTGTGGAACGCCGGCGAACCAATTCCCGTTCAGAGTATCGACAAGATTTTTGAACCCTTTTGGCGTCATTCGGTGTCCGCCAGCCGCCATGGCTTAGGATTGGGACTGCACATTTGTTCGCAGATCGTGCGCGCCCACGACGGGCGAATGACGGTCACTTCGACGCGCGAGGATGGCACGCGATTTACGGCGCGCCTGCCCTTGAGTTTGTCCAAAGCGTCGCGGTCAGTCGCCGAGCGCCGAACACCGCAGATCGCGGCAAGCTGATTGAGGTTTTCCCTTAGCGCCCCGGTCGCCCCCTGAAAATCAGGGCGCTAGTCTCACGTATCGTGGATCAAACGTTCCACTGGGCGGAACGAATAACGGGATACTATCGACAGAGGGGAGTCGTATGGCCATCAAAGATCCTAAACCGCTCACGAAATTTGCCATTTCGGTTACGGTAGCGGCACCAGTTTGCTGCGAGGTCTTATTAGACGGCGGCGCTAATCAGATTTTTTGATCGGGGCCGCGCCCGCGGTCTAACCTTTGACGAACGCCAATAGGTCCGCGTTGATCGTCGCCGCCTCCGTGGTCGGCATACCGTGCGGGAAGCCTTTGTAGGTTTTCAAAGTGCCATTCTTCACCAACTTGGCACTTAAGGGGCCAGCACCCGCATAGGGAACGATTTGGTCATCATCGCCGTGCATCACCAAGGTCGGCACCGTGATCTTCTTCAAGTCCTCGGTGAAATCGGTCTGTGAGAAGGCGACGATCCCGTCGTAATGCGCTTTTGCGCCGCCCATCATGCCTTGGCGCCACCAGTTCTGGACGACTCCCTGGGACATCTTGGCGCCGGGCCGGTTGTATCCGTAAAACGGCCCGGTCGGCAAGTCGAGGTAAAACTGCGATCGATTCTCGGCCACCTGCGCCTGCAGTCCGTCGAACACGTCCCTGGGAAGTCCGCCGGGATTGGACACCGTCTTGACCATGAGGGGCGGCACTGCGCTGATGAGCACGGCCTTGGACACGCGGCTCTCGCCATGCCGGGCGAGATAGCGGACCACCTCGCCGCCGCCGGTCGAATGACCGACATGCACGGCGCCCTGGAGATCCAAATGCGCGGTCAACGCCGCCAAGTCATCCGCGTAGTGATCCATGTCATGGCCCTCGGCCGTCTGGCTCGAACGACCATGGCCGCGACGGTCATGGGCGATCACCCGGTATCCGTGCTTCAAAAAGAACATGAGCTGCGCGTCCCAATCATCGGAGGAGAGCGGCCAGCCATGTGAGAACACGATGGGCGAACCGCTGCCCCAGTCTTTATAAAATATCGTAAGGCCGTCCTTGGTCGTGATGGTACTCATCGGCAAATCTCCGGTGTGGTTTGATTGTCGCGGGCGGCGCAAGCTTCGGTGCAACCGCGAATGAGGGGCATTAGCATACAACGCTGGCGTCCTCTTCGAACATTGAGTTCAAAGCGGGAGAGCATACCGAATACAATGTTCACGGCTGATAAGAACGAGACAAGGTGCCTTTCGCTTTAGCCAGCGGCAAGAGCGTGGGGTAGAACTGCACGAACGTCGTGTCCACAGCGGCATGAGCCTGGTGACACGAATAACAGTCATGGTCGTGCGCAATCATCGTGGCTTGCTTGCCACTGTCGAAGGAGAAGAACGCCCATCCGCCTTCGAAGCGGGCCGTATCCTTGACGTGCACTTCGACGCCCAAGACCTCGGTGTCTTGATAATTGCCGTGCTGGTTGATCGACCCTTTGCCCGCCGCGCCACGGATTTCCAGCACCAGCATGGTTTTGTCGGGCCACGTGCCGCTGGCGAGAAACGCCTTGTACGCACCCGGTTCGACGAAGACATTGTCGAACATATGGTGGTCGGGTGTGGCGGGCGCGCTGTAGCTCATGTCGAAGCCTGCGCTCAAGTACACCCATTCGCGATAATTCTCGGGCAGCGTCAATTTGTCGCCGGCGTAATGCGCCGCGGCGCCCGGCGCCGGCTCGGCCGTTTCGCCCGATGCGCTGGATCCGACTATCCAAAAAAGGGCGAAGAGGGGCAACGCAGCGGACGCTAGTGTGTTGGTCTTCATGCCGTGAGTATGCTGAATGCCTCTGGCGCGCGCCAGTTGGACGCAGCGATATTTTGCCGAGTACACCACGGCGCAATCGTCAATCTGCATCGGGTGCGTCTGCTCGAACTCACCCAGGGAGATTCGAACGTGAAGCCCCTGTCGTTCACAACTCAAGGACGGCTGCCCGACACCAAAAAGCCGGCCCAGTAATAGGGGTGGGCATACGAAGTACCGTTACGGGCGCTGAGCAAGCGCACGGCCCGCTGCGCCTGCTGCAGGCCTAGTGCGGCATCGCCGCGTGTGGTGCTGAACGACTTGTAGAGCGTGCGCATGAGCTGTGCGGTACTCGTATCTTCCACCGGCCATAAACTTGCAATGACTCGGCTCGCGCCGCGCCGCTGCACGAGCGCACTCAGGCCCTCTACTTCCCGACCGTCGTCGGTACGGGCACCACCGAGGCCGGTTTCGCATGCAGACAAGGTCACCAAGTCAATCGCCCTGAAATCGAAATCGCTTATCGTATCCAGGGTGAGTTTCGAACCGTCCCCTAATAATAGGAATGAACGCAGGGCATTGCCGGGCCGCAGACGAAAATGTGTGCCAATGTGGAGCACCGAAAAGTCGCGCGTTCCCGCCAGCAACGCCTTGAACCGCTGCTCGGTAAATGCGGCGTCAGCGAAACCCGCGCCGTTAAGAGCGCCGTTCCCGGTAGATGGAGCCGAACAAGCCGCGCTGCTAGAGTTCAGGCCCTCGATTGGGCCGCGCACGACGTAGCACAACTCGTCGGCCACGGCGGGCAACGCCGGGAAACCTTGCATGGCCTGCGTGACGCCGAGGCCTCTGATTTGCCATTCTTTTTGGCGCAGCGGCATTTTGGCGTCACTCGATTGTGGCGCTGGTGTGTAGATCTGGATGACATACTTATCTAGCAGAAATCGTCGTCCATCGTGCAGCGCTGCGATCGGCACATAGCGCAGCGACCCGTCGAGCCACAGCGCCAAGCGGTGAACCCGGTGTTTCTCGGCAAATTCATCAACTCGCCGAACGATCACCTCGTACAGGGCTCTCGACAGCTGACTGACGTCTCGCCGCTGCGCAATGTCGTCCAGAAAGTGCCCGATATCCCGCCGCAGTTGCGCGCCATCGACGGGGACACTGAATGATTCCTGGTCGTCACGCGCCGTCGTGAGAATTCGCAGATGATGATCCGTCAATAGATAGACGGCGAACGCGGTATCGGGGCCGAAAGTTCGAGCGACACGTGCCAACGCGGGTGCCCCGATCGTTTGCTGCCGTGCCCTGTCGTCGATGATGCCGCCGGCGTTTCCCTGCAATAACTGCTCGATGCGCTCGATTCGGCCGTCTTCCGTTTCGCCATTGCCGGCCAATAACATGCGCAAACGCTCACGCTCGATGGGGCTGATTTTGCCGGCCTCTTGCAAATTCGTGAGGCGAGACAGCTCATCGTTCGGCTGCGCGTCTGCCTGTACCGCCCGGGAGTACCGACCCTGGAGCACGCTCTCCTCCTCTGTCAACAGGGCGGTGCGGTCCGGCGCGAGTGCCGCATCGCGCACGCCGAAGTCGGACAACTCCTCGCTCTTCATTAGTTGCAGAACCGCGACCCCCTCATCGATCCTGCCAAGCTCCATCAACCAGTCGGCGACACTTCGATAGACTGCGACCTTGTCGCGCAGAAAGCCGCTATCGTAGCGGTGGTCATCGCCGACCAATCGACGTCGCTGGCTTTCGATTTGCGCAACGGCCTCTTTGCCGAAGAAAACCGCGAGAGGCGTTTCATCGCGCATGCGTAGCACGGCCGCCAACTGAAAGTATGCCTGCCACAGAGGCTCCGGTGTGCCGGCGCTCTCGGCCGCTGCCACGGCACGCACGGCGAAACTGCGCGCCCCCGCGTTATCGCGATGCCCCGCGGCCAGCCGGCTTTGGTTGCCGTAAACCGCGGCACGGAGGTCCGGTGACGCGTCCGGTGCGCGCGCGAGACGAGCGGAGGTGTCGGCGCAATCGGGTGCTGCATCCGGGGCCGACAACTCGAGTTCGCACAGTTCATTGAGCACCCGCAAAATCGCCGGGTGCGAATCGGGTAGCGTCGTTCTTAGCAGTGCGACCGCCTGCAGTAGTTCATCGCGGCTGTGTTGACCAAGGTCACCGGCTGCTCGCGAATGCTCGACCAGCAGCCGCGCGCGTTCTACAGCCAGCGTCGGGTCCTCGCCCGCAGCATCGAGGCCGGCCGCCAGCGTGCGTTCCGCCTCGGCACGAGATCCCAGGCTCATTTGTAGGGCGCCCAAATCACGGTAGTAATCGACCAGCCAAGATCGTTCTACATTGGCCCGGTCGGCGGCGATAATCGCGCCTGCCCGCTCGAATTGGCGCAGTGCATCTGGAAGTTGGCCCAATTGACGTTCGGCATTCCCCAACACCTGCAGTACGGGCACGAGCCGCGGAGCATTCACCCCCAAGGTCGATTCTCCGATGCCAAGCGCGCGGATGGCCTCCTCACGGGCTTCCGCGGCGCGATTGCGCTCATCGAGCAGCGTGGCCAATTGATAGAGCGCCGCAAAATGATGCCGCTGAAGGGGGCCATCTATCCCTTCGGAGAGTTCCACGGCGCGGCGTAGCGCTTGCTCTGCCTGCGCGTACTCATTCAGCCGTTCGAGAATCCGGCCAAGCAAGGCGTAGCCGGATATGAACTGCGCAGCACCGCCCTGCAGCTGGCGCTCGATGCGCAAGGTTTCTTCGGCGTGCTGCCTGGCCTCGTCATAACGCTCCTGACGAAATGCCACCGCAGCGCGCGCGCTCTCGATCGCAGCGCCGGCCTCGCTTACGGTGTCCTGATTCTCTACGAGAATGACGTGAGCACGCTGGAGATTGTGTTCCGCAAGCGCAAATTCGCGCTGCGACAATTGCACCTGCGCCAGCCCAACCAGGACCTTTTGCAGTTCTACTTTCTTCAGACCGGGGAATCGTTGCCGAACTATGAGAGCCTCGCTCCAAGCGGCGCTGGACTCCGTCAAGCGCCCTTGGCGAAAATAAATCCACGCGTAGGCGACGTGGATATCGCCCAACGCTTCGCCGTAGCGCCCGTAGTGGCGTTCCAGCAGGGGTTGCGCAAACTCGAGCACCGGCAGCGCTTCGTCGAACTTGTCCATGTAAGCGATCAACGGAGTGGCAAGCGAAGCGGTCCACCACGCGAATTCGGCCGACTTTTCGCCGTACATGGCTGCGACTCGCGGAATCGTGGTGCACAGAATGCCAAATGCCGCGGTGGGGTCGGATTCGTTGTTTGCCTCTACGCGCCGGCGCAATACCTGAATCGGCGTCTTGGCATCGGCTACCGCCGCGACCGCCGTGCAGGAGGGCGGCAGCTCAAAGTGTGCCGCGACCGCGGCGGCCGCGATACCCGGCGCGCTGGCGATCAAGAAGGCGGCGGTGTGCACGCGATTCATCAGTGAGGAGGAGCGTCGATCTCAACGGTGAGCACGCCGTCAGTGGGGACGGGTATGTGATGCCGTTCTAGAATTTCTGCAATCGGCACTGAAACGGGTTGCGGCAATTCGGCGTCGATGCCGCTGTGTCCCAGCCGCTCATAACCGGAGACCTGCACACCCACTGCGTGCAGTTCCTCAGTCAGCTGGCGTTTGAGTGCGCGCGGGTCCCGCGCTTCCAAGTGCACGATACCGTAGACGGTACCACGCAGTGTCTCGGTAGGCGGCAGTAGGGCTTGCCATAGTCCGATGCCGGCGGCGACGACCAGCATTGCGGCTGCAGCGACCTTGATGCGAATATCGACAAACCAGCGGCGGCGTTGCGACGGCGCAGACCCGACCATGTGACTCGGGGTGGGTTCTCCGGAAAACAGGCCCTCCGCGCGCGCCCGCTGAATCAATTCCTGTTCGCGCCCGGCATCCGCGGTGGGTATGTCGGAGGCGATATCGGGTGTCTGGAATTGGATAAACCTACGCAGCAAAAGAGCTTCGAGTGCCAGCGCGTGCGATTGCTCGCAGATTCGCCCAGCGAGCGCATCCAACCAATACGTGTCTTCCTCGCCGCTCATCCGACGTCACCCAAATCGTGGGCAAGTGCATACCAATCTGCAAGGTAGAGACGAGCCCGCTTGCGGCATTGCGAGACGAATTCTCGAGTGGCACCCGGCGTCCTGTCGAGCAGCTGAGCGATGTCCTCAGTCGACAGACCGTCCTCCACGACCCAGGCCATGACGCTCGCATGCACAGGATCTTCGTGCAGGAATCGCTGCCACCCCCTGCGGAAAGTCGCCAAGTGCTCGCGCTGTTGCGTCAACTGTTCCGGGGTAGGATTGCGCTCGACCGAGAGATCCAGAAAGTGGCGACTTGCCTCCGGAGTCAGCCCCTCGTGATCTTCCATCGGTATCTCATGAGCCGGCCGGCGCAAATGCTCGATCGCGCGGTGACGCAGGATGGACTTAATCCACGGCAGCAACTCTGAATCACCGCGGAAGGTTGCACAGCGACGCCACACCTTGATGAAGGTGTCCTGTACCAGATCGCGGGTGACGTCGGGATCGCGTAGCGTGCGCAGTCCATCGCGATAGAGGATGGTGAAAAATGTTCGATCGAGATCGCGCAGCGCCTTCTCGATCGCGGTGCCTCCTTCGCGGCACGCGCGCATGAATGCATTCTTGTCCAAGCCGCTCCCGTTCCGTCAGGTGCCGATGCATGACTGATAATCATAGACCAACTCTCCTTTGCAAACCGCACCTAAATGACGGTATTGCCGGCTGAGCGTCAGGGCAGAACCGGCAACGCGACATAGAAATAACCCACCGCGGCCGCCAGCGTCGCACACCCTAGGTGCTCTCCGCATGTTATCGCACCCGACGCCCTTCTCCCTTCGGGTAGAAGCACCTAAGCTAGCGTTGTCGCTAAAACGCGCGGACGCGGATTCAGACCATGAAAAATTGCTACCCAGGTGTGATTGTCGGAGTCGTCATCGCAGCATGCGGGAGCGTCGCGCTCAGCGCACCGCCTACTGCGTTGCAAAAATATCCCAGCGCACCACGGGGCGATGTAATTGATGATTATCACGGGACGAAGGTCGCCGATCCTTATCGATGGCTGGAGGAACTCGATTCCCCGAATACACGGGCCTGGGTGAAGGCGGAAGATGCACTCACCGATGGGTATGTCGCGGGTCTGCCCATGCGCAAGGCTCTGCAAGTGCGCATTGGTCAGCTCTACAACTTCGAGCGTTTCGGGCTGCCCTTCCACCGCGGCGATCACTATTTCTATCAGCAGAATACCGGCCTGCAAAATCAATCCGTGTTGTACGCCACAGAAGGGCTCGGAGGTCAGCCTCATGTCGCACTCGACCCGAATTCGCTCTCTAAGGATGGCAGCTTGGCTGTCGTCGGCTACGTACCGAGCCGCGACGGACGGTTGCTCGCGTATGGCGTTTCCGTATCGGGGTCAGATTGGCGCGAATGGCACATTCGCGACTTGGCGGCCGGCCAGGACTTGCCGGACGTCATTCGCAATACCAAGTATTACGCCCCGGATTTTTCTCTCGATGGCAAGCACCTTTATTTCAGCGCATTTCCGCCGCCAGGCGCCGGAACGGAACTGAGTGCGCAAGATCTCGGCAACGCCGTTTACGCTCACACATTGGGGACGCCAGCATCCGCCGATCGCAAGCTGTTGGAATTCGCGGCTCACAAAGACTGGCAGTACCTCGTCGAGGTCTCGGAAGATGGCCGCTGGCTGGTCGTGGCTTCCGGTGAAGGCGAGGTCGGCGATAAGGGACTCGAGAATATCTATTTGATCGATTTGAGTTCCGAAGGCCAAGTTGCCAAACCGATCGTCGAGGGTTACCGCGCGGCCTACATCTATGTGGGCTCCGATGCAGGACGCTTGTTTTTCCTGACAACCGCAGATGCTCCCAATGGGAAAATTGTCGCTCTCGATCCGCTGGCGGTTAGCCTGGCGATGCAGACGGCCGTAGCGGAGGGCGCTGAGGCGATCGACTTGACCGAAACGAGCGTAACCTTGGTGGGTCACCGACTGATCGTACGTACCATCAAAGATGCGCGTAGCAAGGTCCTGAGTTACGGACTCCACGGCGAGCGACCGCAAGAGGTGCCGCTGCCAAGCGCGGGAACGGCGTCTGGCTTTGGCGGATTGGCGGCGGATGATCGGACATTTTATACGTTCGCGAATCTCGTCACACCGCCCACCATCTACAGCTACGAGGTTGCCACCGGCAAACGCGGGGTTTATCGACAACCTAAAGTCAATTTCGAGCCGTCGAAATTTGAGCAACGGCAAGTGTTCTACCCAGGCAAGGACGGAACACGCATTCCCATGCTGCTGGCTTACCGCAAGGGATTGCATCTTGATAGCACCAATCCGGTACTGCTCTACGGCTACGGCGGTTTTGGCGTCCCACTGTTGCCGCAGTTCAGCCCCTCGCGAATCGCGTGGCTCGAGGCCGGTGGAGTCTATGCCATCGCCAATGTCCGCGGCGGCGGAGAGTACGGCGAGGCCTGGCATCGCCAGGCGTACCGCGAACACAAGCAAGTGGTGTTCGACGACTTCATCGCGGCGGCGGAGTGGCTGATCGCGCAAAAATATACGTCTACGGCGAAGCTCGCCATCCGCGGTGAATCCAACGGCGGTCTCTTGGTTGGTGCCTGCATGACTCAGCGCCCGGACCTTTTTGGTGCCGTCATCGCGGGTGTCGGCGTCATGGATATGCTGCGCTTCGATCGTTTTGGACAGGGCGAAGGCTGGACCGGAGAATTCGGCTCGCCGCAGAACGCAAAAGACTTCCCCGCCATTTATGCTTATTCGCCGTTGCATCACGTGAAAAGTGCGACCAAATATCCGGCGACATTGATTTTTACCGGTGACCACGACACTCGCGTCATGCCCGCCCATTCCTTCAAGTTCGCGGCAGCCTTGCAGGCTGCGCAAGCGGGTCCCGCGCCCATACTTCTGTACATCGAGAAATCTTCAGGCCACGGCGGTGGTCCGACGGTGACGCAGGCGATTGAGCAGAGCGCCGATGTTTACGCGTTTCTCGCCGACCGACTTGGCATGTCGCCGCCGCAATAGTGCAAATCGTCGATCAGCGATTGTTCCAAGCCCAACCCGTGGCGAAGGTAATGGACGCTCGCGCCGGAAAAATGCGCGGATAAAATCCGCTGGAGGGCAAAGTGCCTCGTTCGATCGCGACGAGCGCGGATTGCAGCACACGCAAATCCGCGACCCCTAGCACCGGAGCTTTGACCACAGCAGCTGGATCTGCCATGTGTGCGGCGAATACTTGCGTTGCGGGATCGATGATCGACAGCAATCGGGTCGTGGTCGCGTGGTAAGCGCTGCGGCTGGCGCCCGGCAGAAAGACGTACAGTTCGCCCGGATAAATGAAGTCGCCCGCAAAGAGTTGGTGGCGGCTAGCGTCATGCAGCGAAACCGACGTGGGTGTGTGTCCGGGCGTTGCCAGCCGATCCGCAAAACCCAGGAACTCGTACCGTCGCAGCGTCAAACGAGACTCGCGAACACGTGCCCGAAGCGCAGGCGCGTCGAGCACCGCGGCCTTATCGAAGCGGCCCAGAGCGCCCACGTGATCGAAATGCAGGTGGGAAGAAATGACGGTGACGGGCAAATTGGTCAAGGAGCGTACCACCGGAACGATGTCGCTCAGGCGGGTTCCCGCATCGAACAAAATGGCCCGCTGCGCGCCCAAAATCAGATAGCTGTAATTGCCTTGATTACGGATTCAACGCTGCCACGGACTCAATTCGAGAAATGCTTGGCGAGGTAGGCCTCGCCGCGTTCTAAAATGAAATAGCGGAACGCTTCCGCGGCGGGAGACAACGTCTTGGCGAGATTATTGACCACGTGCCAGCGCCGCATGACCGGCAGTCCTTCGGTTTCCGGTGCAGCGATCAAGCCATGATCCAATTCCAATCCGACCGTGTGCCGCGACAGCAGCGAGATACCCATGCCGGCCATGACCGCCTGCTTGATGGCTTCGTTGCTCGACATTTGCATGACGATACGCGGCGCCATTTGGTGGGCGCGCATGTATTCATCGAGCGCCACACGCGTGCCTGAGTTCGGCTCGCGCACGATGAAGCCCTCGTCGGCCAAAGCCTGGGCCGGCACCGCTTCCATGCGGGTGAAGGGATGGTCGGTGGAGGTCACGAGAATGTGCGGATGCATCGCAAAAGGTTCCGCGCGCGTCGGCCATCCTTGCGGCGGGCGTCCCATGATGGCGAGCTCGATATTGCCCGCCTGCATCAGTGTCACGATTTGTTCGCGATTGTTGGCGACCTGCAGGCGGATCACGATGCCGGGGTGCTCTTGATGAAATTGCGCCAGCAAGCGCGGCAGAAAATATTCCGCAGTGCTGACCATCCCCACATCGAGCGGTCCGACTTGCAGACCGCGGAATCGCGCCACCAAATCCTCTGCATCGCGCATCGCCGATAGCACTCGGCGGCAATGCGCTAGCACGTATTCACCCACCATCGTCAAAGACACCTGACGGCTGGTTCGATCGAACACGGGTAGCCCGACCGCGGCCTCCAGTTCCTTGATCTGCATCGATACCGCGGGCGCGGTGAGACTGAGTTCCTCCGCGGCGCGCACGAAGCTCAAATGCTTGGCCACGGATGCGAACACGCGCAGCTGGCGGAGAGTGGCGTTCTTCATTAAGCAATACTTAACATTGGGGTAACAATAGCTGACTGTACGTACATGATCAATATGGCCACAGTCAGCCCGACCCCCAAACAGACGTTGAGACCTCAAAGATGGCAACAGTGAGCAAACAAGTCGAAGAAGGCTTGGTGACGGACGCCAAGAAGCGCTATCGCGCCGGCGTCCTCAAATACCGGCAGATGGGCTATTGGCAGGCCGATTATGTTCCCAAGGAAACGGACACCATTTGTCTGTTCCGCATCACTCCCCAAGACGGAGTTGATCCGATCGAGGCCGCTGCCGCCGTGGCCGGCGAATCGAGCACGGCGACCTGGACGGTGGTGTGGACCGACCGGCTCACCGCCTGCGATAGCTATCGGGCCAAGGCCTACAAGGTCGAGCCGGTGCCGAACATCCCGGGTCAGTATTTCGCCTGGGTGGCTTACGACATCATCCTGTTCGAGGAAGGCTCCATCGCCAACATGACGGCGAGCCTGATCGGCAATGTGTTCAGCTTCAAACCCCTCAAGGCGGCGCGGCTCGAGGACATCCGCGTTCCGGTGGCGTACGTGAAAACGTTCAAGGGACCACCCACCGGATTGATCGTCGAGCGCGAGCGCCTCGACAAATTCGGCCGGCCGCTGCTCGGCGCCACCACCAAACCCAAGCTCGGGTTGTCCGGCCGCAACTACGGCCGCGTCGTCTATGAAGGACTCAAGGGCGGACTGGATTTCATGAAGGACGATGAGAACATCAACTCGCAGCCCTTCATGCACTGGCGCGACCGGTTTCTGTATGTCATGGATGCCGTCAATAAAGCCAGCGCCGCCACGGGCGAGGTCAAGGGCTCCTATCTCAACGTGACCGCCGCCACGGTCGAGGACATGTACGAGCGCGCGGATTTCGCCAAGGACTTAGGCTCAGTGATCGTCATGATCGATCTCGTGGTCGGTTGGTCCACGATTCAAAGCATGTCCAACTGGTGCCGCAGAAACGACATGATCTTGCACCTGCATCGCGCCGGCCACGGCACGTACACACGCCAGAAAAATCATGGCGTGAGTTTCCGCGTGATCGCCAAATGGCTACGTCTCGCGGGCGTCGATCATATGCATGCGGGCACCGCGGTCGGCAAGCTCGAAGGCGATCCGATGACCGTGCAGGGCTACTACAACGTGTGCCGCGACGCCATCACCAAGAAGGACTTGCAGCGCGGTCTGTTCTTCGAACAAGACTGGGCGGATTTGCGCAAGGTCATGCCGGTGGCTTCCGGCGGCATTCATGCCGGACAGATGCATCAACTGCTCGATCTGTTCGGCGACGATGTGGTGCTGCAATTTGGCGGCGGCACCATCGGCCATCCGGCGGGCATTCAAGCCGGCGCGGTCGCGAATCGGGTGGCGCTGGAATGCATGGTCAAGGCGCGCAACGAAGGGCGCGACATTCGCAACGAGGGGCCGGACATTCTGCGACAGGCGGCCAGGAGCTGCGGACCGCTGCAACAGGCGCTCGATACTTGGGGAGAAATCTCCTTCAACTACACACCGACCGACAGCTCCGACTATGCGGTAACACCGTCGGCGTCGAGCTGACCTCGAGGAGAAAGACATCATGATGACCAATCCGGTTGGCCGCATTACCCAGGGACAGTTCAGCTATCTGCCGGAACTGACCGATGCGGAAATCTCTCTGCAGATTCAATATGGGCTCGATAGAGGTTACGCGTGGAGCGTCGAGTACACCGACGATCCGCACCCGCGCAACACCTATTGGGAAATGTTCGGTATGCCGATGTTCGATCTCCACGACGCCGCCGGGGTGATGCTCGAATTGAGGAATTGCCGCAACACTTTTCCGCAGCATTACATCCGTCTCATGGCCTTCGATTCGACGCGCGGGGTGGAAACCATCGTGATGAGTTTCATCGTCAATCGGCCGGCTACCGAGCCCGGCTTCAGCCTGGTCCGGCAGGAAGCTGAAGGACGCATGCTGCGCTACACCGTGCGCGGGCGGTCGGAGCGCTAGCCCGATGGGCACACCGTTCTACCAGATCGCGGGTCAATCGAGCGCGCCCGTAAGCGACTTGCGGCAAGCCTCGAATGCGCCTGCGCCGAAGGCTGTCGATGCCGCGCGCACGGTGAAGGCGGTATTGGCGCAGAGCCAAGCCGACGCCGTCATCAATGAACTGGAACATGATCTAGTCGGCCTTGCGCCGATCAAAAGCCGGATTCGCGATATCGCTGCGCTGCTCGTCATCGACAAGCTGCGCTCCAATTTGGGGTTGCAGGCGCATGCGCCGAGTCTGCACATGTCCTTCACCGGCAACCCGGGCACCGGCAAGACCACTGTGGCGCTGCGCATGGCGGAGATTCTGCATCGCCTGGGGTATGTGCGCAAAGGCCATCTGGTCGCCGTCACGCGCGACGATTTGGTCGGTCAATACATCGGCCACACCGCGCCTAAAACCAAGGAGGTGCTGAAGAAGGCCATGGGCGGGGTGCTGTTCATCGATGAGGCGTACTACCTATACCGGCCCGAAAACGAGCGCGATTACGGTCAAGAGGCCATCGAGATCCTGCTGCAGGTGATGGAAAACCAGCGCGACGATCTCGTGGTGATCTTGGCGGGCTACAAGGATCGCATGGACACCTTCTTCCGCTCCAACCCCGGCATGAGTTCGCGCATCGCCCATCACTTGGATTTTCCGGATTACCCGGCCGCCGATTTGCTGCGCATCGCCGACAAGCTGCTCGACCAGCAGAACTATCGCTTTGGCCGCGGCGCGCGCGAAGCATTCGCCGAGTATGTGGCGCATCGCATCGAGCAGCCGCACTTCGCGAATGCACGCAGCGTGCGCAACGCGCTCGATCGCGCGCGGCTGCGTCAAGCCAGCCGATTGTTCGCGGACCAAGAACGGGAATTCACGTCCGAGGATTTGTCGACCATCGCTGAAGACGACATCCGCGCCAGCCGCGTGTTCAGGAGTTAACGCATGCACTTTGGACGCACCACCCTGTCGAAATTCTTGATTCAACAGCTGAATGGAATCCAGGGCGACGCGGATTTGGGCGCGCTGCTCGTGGATGTCGCTGCCGCCGTCAAGGCGATCTCGGCGATGACCGCGAAGGGGGCGCTCGGCGGGTTCCTCGGCGCTCTAGGCACGCAAAATGTCCAGGGGGAAGCTCAGCAAAAGCTCGATGTACTGGCGAACGACGCCATGCTGCGCAGCTGCGAATGGGGCGGATTGGTCGCCGGCATGGCATCCGAGGAATTGGCGGATCCTTACGCCGTGCCGAGCGAATATAGCCGCGGCAACTATCTGCTCGTATTCGATCCGCTCGACGGCTCGTCCAACGCCGACGTCAATGTTTCGGTGGGTACGATTTTCTCGGTGCTGCGCCATGACAAGGCGGAGCCGCCTGAGCTGGCCGATTACCTGCAGCCGGGACATCGGCAAGTGGCCGCGGGTTATGCGATCTACGGTCCCTCCACCATGCTCGTGGTCACGGTCGGCAAGGGCACACACGGCTTCACGCTGGATCGCGAGATCGGCAACTTCATTCTCACGCATCCGGATTTGCAGATCCCGGCCGAATCGAGCGAATTTGCGATCAACACCAGCAACGCGCGCTTCTGGGAGCCGCCCGTGCATCGCTACGTGACCGAATGTCAGGCGGGCAAAATGGGCGATCGCGGCCGCGATTTCAACATGCGTTGGATCGCTTCGATGGTCGCCGAAGTGCATCGCATCTTGATGCGCGGCGGCGTGTTCATGTATCCGACGGATACGAAGGATCCGAGCAGGACCGGGCGCCTGCGTCTGCTGTACGAAGCGTGTCCGATGAGCTGGCTGGTCGAACAGGCCGGCGGCCGCGCCAGCACGGGCCGGCAGCGCTTGCTCGATATGACGCCCACCGCATTGCACGAACGAGTGCCGCTGATTCTCGGTTCGCGCAGCGAAGTCGATCGCATCGAGCGCTATCATCGCGAGCATGCCAGCGGGCTGGACCGTCCCTACAGCTCGCCGCTGTTCAACGAGCGCAACATGTTTCGCTCCGACGCGCGGCTGTAAGTCATGTCGACGAGGCATCCCGTCATAGCCGTCACCGGCTCGTCCGGTGCAGGCACCACCACGGTGATGAAAAGTTTTGCGCACATTTTTCGGCGCGAAGGCATCAAGGCGCAGGTGATCGAAGGCGACTCGTTCCACCGCTATGACCGCGTCGAAATGCGCGAGCGCGTGCGCATCGCCGACAGCGGCGCCAGTCCGCCGATCAGTCACTTTGGACCGGAGGCCAATCTGCTCGAGGAACTGCAAGGTACCTTCGCCGCATATGGCGAGACCGGCGCCGGCCGGGTACGCCGCTACATCCACAATGCGATCGAAGCGAAGGAGTTGGACGGTGAGGCCGGCACGTTCACGCCGTGGCTGCCGATGGCGGCGCAAAGCGATCTGCTGTTCTACGAAGGCTTGCACGGCGGCTACAAAGCCGACGATGCCGACGTCGCGCGGCACGTCGATCTGCTGGTCGGCGTGGTGCCCATCGTGAATCTCGAGTGGATCCAAAAGTCGCATCGCGACCAGAATACTCGCGGCTACAGCCAGGAAGCCGTGGTCGACACCATCCTGCGTCGCATGCCGGACTACGTGAATCACATCTGCCCGCAGTTCAGCCGCACGCATGTGAACTTCCAGCGCGTGCCGACCGTAGACACGAGCAATCCGTTCGTCGCCAAAGACATTCCGAGCGCCGACGAATCGCTGGTGGTGATTCGTTTCGCGAATCCGAAGGGCATCGACTTTCCTTATCTGTTGTCGGTGTTGCACAACTCCTGGATGAGCCGTCCGAACAACATCGTGGTGCCGGGCGGCAAGATGGGACTGGCGATGCAGTTGATTTTCACGCCCATGGTGTTGCGCTTGATGGATCTGAAACGACGCGCGCAGTGAACGAGTGACCGCTATGTCCGCCTATCAGCTACCCTGGAACAGCATGCCGCTGCGCGGCTTGCTGCTCGATCTCGACGGCACGCTGCTCGACACGGCGGAAGACATTGCCAAGGCGCTGAACCGTGCCCTGGCCGACATGGACTTCGCTTCGCTGACGACCGCGGAAGTGCGCAACATGATCGGCGGCGGTGCACCGACCCTCATCAATCGGGCCATCGCCCGACTCGGCGCCGCCATATACGACGGCGACCGGACGAGTTTGCTGGAACGATTCGAATTTCATTACGGACAGCTGCACCGTCTGAAGCAATCCCGCGCGTGCGCGTACCCAGGCGTTGCGGAAGGATTGCGCGAATTGCATGAACTCGGCTTGAGCCTTGCCGTGGTGACCAACAAGGCCAAGCCGTTCGCTGTCGAGCTGCTGACTCAATCGGGCTTGGGCAGATGGATCGATTTCGTCGTCGGCGGAGAGTGCTGCCCGCATCGCAAACCCAATCCCGAGCCGCTGTTGTTCGCGTGCGGCGCGCTCGAGATCAATCCGGGCGACGCGCTGATGGTCGGCGATTCACGCAACGATGTGGTGGCGGCCCGGGCCGCCGACATGCGGGTGGTGTGCGTCCCGTACGGCTATAACGAAGGCCGCGATCCCCGCGAGCTGGCGTGCGACGCCTTCATAGAATCGCTGGCGGAGTTGCCGCAAGCTCTATCCAGCGCACCGCGGCTGCCGGGGCGAGGATCGAGTTGATCGAAGCAAGGATCGAGTCGATCGAAGCGATTCTGTGGGACGTTGACGGCACCCTGGCGGAGACCGAGCGCGACGGCCACCGGCTGGCTTTCAACCAGGCATTTCAGACAGCGCAGGTGCCGTGGCAATGGGACGAGCACCATTATGGCGCCTTGCTCGCCGTTGCCGGCGGCCGCGAGCGCCTGCTGCACGACATGCAGTTTCAGGAGTACGCACCCATCGAACTCAAGGACCGCGAACAGTTGGCGGAGCGGCTGCACCGATTGAAAAATGAACTGTACGCCGACATCGTGGCCCAGGGTCATTTGAGGTTGCGCGCCGGCGTGCGCGAGCTGATCGAGGAGTGCATACGGGAGCGAGTGCGAATGGGAATCGTCACGACCACGAGCCGCTGCAATGTCGACGCCTTGCTGAGCAGCCAGCTGGGCGAGCGCTGGGAAGCGATGTTTTCTGTCATTGTTTGCGCAGAGCATGCGCCCAAAAAGAAACCTGATCCGCTGTCGTACTTCCTGGCGCTGCAGGCTTTGCAAATACCCGCGGCGGCCGCGTTGGCCATCGAAGACGCTCCGGCCGGCATCGCTGCGGCGCAGGCGGCCAGAGTGGCCGTCATCCTGACCCGCAGTCACTATTTCTCAGGCGCTACCGAGGCCGTGGCGCCGCCGGACGTGCTCGCCGCCGGGCCCTCACTGGGCGACGCGCAAGGCTGGTCGCCGATCGCGGCTGCGGGTGCGACGCGCATTTGTCTCGATCAACTGCGTCGCTGGCGTCAGCTTTACTGACGGCGCGCCCTCAGAATCTCACGTCCCCCCGCACGTAAAAGGTCCGGCCGGTGGGGTCATAGTATCGACCGTCAAATCCTACGGCGTTGCCGCCGCCGCTCGTCTGCAATGATAGCGGCGGAGCCTTGTCGCCTATATTCCTCACGCCAGCAGTCAGACGAATATTCTTTTCGATGTTGTAGGCGGTCTGCCAGTCGAAGGTCTCGTAGCTCGGCACCTTCAGGCCGCCGAAATCGACCGGCGCACCCAGGGTACCGTTGGGACCCGCCAAAAACACCGTCGCGGAGCCGGCAGAATAAGTCGCGTCGCGGTAGCCGGACTTGTAGTGCGTAATCAGCGTGTTCACCCAGTCGCCAGTTTGCAGGCTAAGTTCGAGATTCGAAATAATCCGAAACACGACCTGCTGATCAGGACCGTACTGCCCCAGGTCGCTGAGTTCAGGTAATCCCGGTCCGTCGGTGTACTCTTGCTTGAGCATGTAGGTACCGATCCAGTTGGCATTGAATCTGCCAAAACCGAGATCGACGTGATAATTCGCATTCAAGTCGATGCCGGAGTATTGCGCCTCACCGCCGTTGAAGGGCACCTGCTCCAGGGCGATCGTTTGAAATCCCGCCGGATCGAGGTAGGGATTGACGAACAGATTCTTGTACGCGGCCGGATTGTTGAACGCGACCTGTTCGGCAATACCCTGAGATTCGACCTGATTCTTGATTCTGACGTTCCAGTAATCCAGCGCGATCGACAGTTGCGACAACGGATCGACGCGCACGCCGAAGCCAAACTGCCTGGACGTTTCAGGCTTGAGGCCGGAGCCGCCTGATTGGCCGTTGGGACCGGCCAAAAGATCGTATTGGGCGCTGCCAGGCAGGCAGCCGGGCGATCCCGGAAACGGACACGCGTAGGTGCCAGCGGTCGAACCGTTGTAAATGAGGGCGCCGGCGATATCGTTCAGGTTTGGCGCCTTGAACCCCGTTCCGTAAGAACCGCGGAACGAGACCATCTCGATCGGCGTGTAGCGGAACGACAATTTAAAAGTCGTGTCGCGGAACGTATTGCCAAGTTTCGCGGGCGCCAGCTTATCCTGCAGGCCGGTGGCCGGATCCGCTACGGCCGAATATACGTCATCGCTGTGCACTTTCGCATAGTCATCGAAGCGTACCGACGCGGTGGCATTCAACTCTTTGAGGATGGGGAATAACCATTCACCGAACAGACCCCAATTATCCCGATCTGCCTCGAACGGCACCTGGCCATAGGTGCCTCCGATCGGATAGTCGGGATTCGCCGGCTCAGTCGAAAACCCGCTCTGTGACAAAAACAGCGAGCTGAAGCTCTGTGAATACTTGTAACGGTCCCACTCCGCGCCCATCGACAAAACCGACGCCCCGCCCTGCAGTTCGAAAACCTTGTGCTGTGCGCCGACCGAGAAGGTGGTGATATCGGAAAATTGTTGTTCAAACGGCCCGCTCAGGATTGCGGTTTTCAGCGCACTCGCGCCGGTGGCCATGACTGGATCATAGGCGCCGCTCGCAATGGCCGAGAAAAACTGCGAGGAATCGAGAAATCCACCTGCTGCGTCATCGGTGAGAACGCCGTGAGAGCTGACCAGGGCAGCCTTGAAATCCCAGCCGAAGTAGCTGCCGTCCCATCCCACCGCAAGATGCCGCATCTTGGTGTCCCAGTCATCGGTGCGTCCGCCTGCGGATACCGCCCGATACCCGAGAGTAGCCTGAGTCGCGGTCTGACCCGTTTTGGTCAAATAGGGTTGGACATAAGCATTCCAGAGCGCCGCCGTAGAAGGGTCAGTCGGACTGATGGGAAAAGGTTGCGCCGGCGCGGCGTATTGCGAAGTCATGTCGAACTGGGAAATTACCGCCTCGGCCCACACCTTGCCGCCGTCGTGAAGGTCGAAGGTAGCCTTCAGTAGACCGCTATCACGCTTGTATCCGGGGATGTCTTCGACGGTCGCCGCGTAATTGAAGCGACAGGTCGTATACGCGCCCACGGTGAGCGGCGCTGCCAGCGCGCCCTGGCCGCAATTGCCATTTGCCTGGTAATACGGATTGTAAGACACCCCCAACTGGGAAATGATGACGTTCGCCGGCTCGGTGTTGGAGGTGCGGCTGTTGAATATGTAGTTGCTCCCATTGGCTCCGAACGGAAAATAGGCGCCCTGACTCGAAACGGCGCGCTGCGATGCTGCGAGCGGATCTTGATTGTCGTGGCTGTACGTGAAAAGAATGTTCCACCCGTCATTGGTTATATCGCCGAAGCCCTTGCTGAGGCCCGCGTTCCAGCCGCCGCCGCCGGATTGACTCGGAATCGACGAGTTGTAGTACACGCTGCCTTCGGTCTGGTTCTTTTTCAGGACGAAATTCACCACGCCCGCAATGGCATCCGCGCCGTACAGCGCGGATGCGCCGTCCGTCAGCACCTCGACGCGCTCGACAGCATCGAGCGGAATGCTATTGAGGTTCACCCCGAATCCCTCACCCGCGGTTGCGCTTAGTTCAAACCCCGCCATGCGCTGGCCGTCGACGAGTACCAGCGTGTACTTCGACGGCAAGGAGTGCACCGCCGCCGTGGTGATGCCGTCGCCGGCGCCGTTCACCGAACTCGACGCGGGTACGAACCCCTGCATACCCGGTAAACTCTGCAGAAGATCCGTCGTGGAGGTAAACCCGGTCTTCGCGATTTCCTCCGACGTCAATAACGTGACCGGCAACGAGGATGAGTCGAGTCGCTGTGCGATGCTCGAACCGGTGACGACGATTTCCTCCAGCTCGACAGTTGGCGCCGTTTCGTCGTTATCCGCCGCCATCGCGGCAAGACAGATCAGCGATGCGCCCAGCGCGGCGGCAATGCCAAGGACCGGCCGGTGAACGCGGCTGCTCGACGCTAACTCGGTATCGTACATCCTGATCTCCCTAATTTTTACTTCCGACCTGTTGCGGGGAGCGAACAATCCCGCAGAACCGCCGCACGATTTGAGGCCGAAGCTTAGGTGAGATAATTCAAGCGACGCTGCGATATGTGATGAAGATCGCAGCGGGCGTGATAGAACCGCCAGGCGTGGGGATCATTGCACCCACAGCGTTCAGTCTTACTTCATCCGACATAACGAAGATCACTGATCTTGGCCCGTACTCGGCGCGCCGCCGCATTGAGGCTGATGTATCTTCGCAACGGCAGCGCAATGGGCGCACTCAGCTCGAGCCGCAGAAACGCTTAGTCCCTGCCATCGACAGATTCGTCCCCGAAAATGCGAAAGTTCGAAGACACACCCAGCGCGGCGGACGGTATGCTAGGTAATGGCTGCCACCCTCAAAATCAGGTCTTCTCCGCCGCCTTCTTCGAAGACCTTGCGCGCACCGATGCCGCTAAAAAGAGCCGTGCCGAATCCTCCTCCGCAGGTGTCCTTCAAGGTCTTATTGTTGCTCGCGTCAGCCTTTTGGCTGTTCGTCACGCTCACCAATGTTTTGTATGGCTACAGCATGCAGATCAACGCCGACCGAATGTACAAGGCGTTGATATTCATCAATTGGGATGAGCGGGTTCTGCAGCATCTTTTGCTTTTCCCGCTGCTGTTTGCTTGCTTTGCCGCGTCGTTGCGGGCCGGATGGGCACCACTGACGCGCATACCTGTGCAGATCCTGCTGGGCGGGATGTTCGCCTCGCTTGCATATTTTGCGATGGAGCTGGCTGAGTTCCTGCTCTGGGGAGTGCTGATGCCGAGAGAAACCGTCGGGGCTCTCTGGGCCGCCAGCTTCGTCATGTTTTTCATGACCTATAGCTTCGGTATCGTGCTAATCACGGGATTCGCGTACTACCAGCGTTTGCGAAACGCGGAGGTACGAAATTCGACCCTCGAGCAAGGTTGGACCAATGCGCGGCTCGCCGCACTGCGCATGCAGCTCTCGCCGCATACGCTTTTCAATCTTCTGCACACGATCCGTGCACACATCAACAAAGAACCGCAGATGGCAAGAACCATGGTGGTCCAACTTGCCGACCTACTGCGTCGTTTGCTGAGCGCGAGTCAACGCGAGTTCACGACGCTGCCGCAAGAGCTAACCTTTGTTCGCCTCTATCTCCAACTTCAACAGCGGCGCTTTGCCGAGCGGCTTGGCATTGTGCTGCCGGACGTCGAAAACCATTCTGATCTGTGGGTCCCCAGTTTGATACTGCAGCCGCTGGTGGAAAATGCAGTCGTTCATGGGCTCGCCGGCCACGAAGCGACGGTGCTGGTGCGGGTCGAGGTCGAATTCCACAACGAATCAGTCATCTTGCGCGTAGTCAATACCATCGCGAAGGGGCGCTCGGCGGGTCCCGATGGTATCGGTCTGAATAATGTGCGCGAACGTCTCAACGTGCAGTTCGGAGGGGATGCCTCATTCGCCGCCGGACCCACCGGCACCGAAGAATGGACCGCGGAAATGACGATACCGACGCTCCGTGAACTTTCGTCACGACAAGGCGTCGTCAATGTCCCGGGGTCTCGATGGATGTCATGATTGTCGACGATGAACGCGTGGCGCGCCAGAATCTACGGGAATGCTGCGAAGCAGAAGCGGATCTGGTAGTCACCGGCGAGTTCGCCAACGCAGCTAGCGCGCTTGCCGGCATCCGCCATCGCCCTCCGCATCTGTTGTTTCTGGACGTGCAGCTCGGCACGACCTCCGGCATTGAACTCGCGCGGGCGCTTGCGCCGCCCGTTCTGCCGTTGATCGTGTTCGTGACGGCTTATGATCATTATGCGCGGGACGCGTTCGAGGTGAGCGCGGTGGACTATCTCGTCAAGCCATTTGACGAGCAGCGTTTCCGCGCCACGCTGTCACGCGTTCGACAACGCCACACTGCGCAGAGCGTGTCTGAACACGAAACGGTATTGGCTGGTTTGATCGCGCAGCTCGAGCGCGCTTCGCGAACTGTCAGCGAGACGCGGCCGCGGCTGCTCGCAGAGTCAGGCAGCCATCGACACATGATCGATGTAGCGGAAATCGAAATGCTCGAGGCGGACCGTAATTACGTGACACTGCACGTCGACAATAAGACCTTTCACGCCCGGACGACGTTGCAGCAGGCCGCCGAGGCCATGTGCTCGCAACCGATGCTGCGTATCAGCCGTTCCTGCATCGTTAACATCAACCACGTGTGTGAAGTGAACCGCACATTGCGCGGCGACTTTGTCCTGATACTCCGGGGTGGTACCACGGCATCCAGCAGTCAAGGATATCGTGACAAGGTGCGGGCGCACCTCGAGCAGTTGACACTAGGCAAGACATGACCCGCATCGCGTTTACGATCAAAAGCAGGCGGCGGTCAGTGAGCGTGAATGTCCGCCGCTTGTGCGTTGCAACTGCTCGATTCGTTGACCGTCCAGGTTACTGTACGAGTGCGGATCGAACCTGCCCGGAGATTTCCGCGCAGATGCGGTATGCGCCAAAAAATCTTGCTGCCGCGACGTACAAGATGGCCGCGTACATGATGAAGCCTGCGTGTGTGCCGGCCCATGCCCCCGCATCCAGCGCCGGCAGTGACGGAGCGGTATGGCGGTAGTATCGGCGAGTGTACTTCCACATGATCGAGCAGCGGCATTTTACCGACCCTTGCGCGGGAACGATTCAACCGCTCGAAGCTTTGCGCGCGATGCGATACGCCGGAGCGCATGCCGAGAAGCAATAGAAATGCCAACAGAACGGGTATGTCGACGGCAATCGTGCTGAGCGCGTGACGTGCAATGGCTTGTTTTGCGGCGATGGAACAGCGCGCTCGTTGGTAATACCTATCCCAGCTGTGTTCATATCGAAAGCGCACACATTTGCGCAGGAGGTTGCCGCTCTCGGCATCCGATACGGTCACGGTGGAACGATATTCATCGTCCGTGGGCTGTGGCTCCTCGCCCGCCGGCGTGTCGAAATCAAAATAAGCTTCCATGCTGCTTGCCAGAACATCCGTGGCGGCTTCCTTGTCGCTCCAAAATGTGCGTACCAGCAAGTCCGCGCACGAAAAAGTACGCGAGCCTTTCGAATAGGCGAGTGCGGTACAGAGTCGAGTCAGATCGTCGCTGAGAACATAGCGTATGGGACACTGTGCAACGCGATTGGCAAATTCCGCAGCGCCGTTCAAATGGCTCAGAATACCGCTGCTCGTATCTTTGACAATGAGCGGTGCGCGGCACTGTGCAAGACGATCCGCTAGCTTCATCTGATGGAAGCTAGCAGGCCCGTGATCCCAAGTTGGCCATTATGGGATGAAGCTCACTCCCGCGGGGAGCAAACCCAATTCTCCAGGGATCAGCGGCGGATGTCGTCAACCCACGATATGCGCGGGCCAGGCCCGGGCCGTCCACCCAAGGTAGGAATTATTTTTGGCCGGAGCGCGTGCAGCTGCTGCGTTCTTTGCGTCTCGACAAAGGCGCCAGCGGTAGTACGTTGAGTATGGCCTCACGATACGACGAACTCGATTGAAAGCAGGCCCCGGAAGATAAGGTGAATGCGAACGTTCCATGACTCGCGGCTTGCGCGTAGGCAATTGCTCGAACGTTCAGGAGAACAGAACGCTCGATGCGCATAAATCCCCAGTCGGCCAAGTACGCGGCCAAGCGCTTGATGGAATCTCGCCGAATGTAATCGCTGGTACCACTGCGGATCGTTACATAGTTGCCTTGCGCCGCAATGTAATCGATTTTATTCATTTCAAGCGGGTACAAACGATGTTGACGCTCGCCCACCAATAATTGCAACTTGTTCGGCGGCCCCAGGGGTAATGGAAACGCGCTGGATGGCTCTGGCCGCGGGAACGTCGCAGTGCTCGCCCGCCGAGAATGGCAACGATGCTGAGCGCGCTCGAGCGACTGACCCAGGCGTGCCGCATCGACGGGTTTGAGGAGATAGTCGAGCGCGCCGGCGGCCATGGCGGCCGCGGCATGATCCGGGCGCCCGGTGACGATAATGTTCAACGGTTCGCTCTGCCAACGCGCAATACTGAGAAGATCGAACCCCGACATATCTGGCAACTCCACGTCGACCAGCATTACGTCAGGGCATAATTCGTCCGCGGCGCGCAGCGCGGCAGCACCGCATTCCGCCTCACCGACAATGTGCACATCACCGCGTTCCTCGCACAGTTCGATAAGAGAAGTACGCTCCCTGCGTTCATCGTCAACGATGAGAACCTTCAGCGTCATAGTGACCCGACGAATGTTTGGCTGTGGCAGCGGCGGAAACGGTGCTGCCGCATACATGAAAACTCATTTGCCTGCCGAGATCCATAGGCGTTCGTTGAGTCTGTCCCCCGTATGAGCTTCTTCGTCCCGAAGTCGGCAATTGTATCGACGGTAGGGCATGCCGGTATGCGTCGCGGATCTTGGCGGCGGCGCGACGCTAAGGTCGGCGCGTGCGCGCATTCGCAATGCGAAAGTCACTTCCGTGCGCCGTCAATTGGATTTAAGATATTTTCTGAACCACTCGAGGTAGCGGTCGGCCCTGTCTTTGATGAAGCTCGGACGCGTGAAGACGTGAAACTCGCCCGGATAGATCACGAGCTCGGTTGGCACACCGAGCTTCCGCAGCGCCATGTACATCTGTTCGCCACCGGCGATGGGGACATTGAAATCTTTGTCGCCGCCCATGAACAGGACGGGTGTGTGTATGCGGTTGGCGTGAAAGAACGGGTACGATAATTTCAGCCACAGCGCCGTATTCTCCCAAGGGGGTCTGAGTTCGCTGTCGTATTGCAAAACGTATTCGTCGAGACCATAGGTGGTGATTTGGTTGCCGCTGCCGGCGCCGCTGATGCCGGCCTTGAACCGTGAGTCGCTCGCCACCGTGTAGTCCGTCAGTAACGCGCCGTAGCTCCAGCCGCCGACGCCGAGCCGCTTGGGGTCGGCGAACCCGCGGGCGATTGCGTAGTCCACGCCAGCCAGTAAATCTTCGACTTCCTTGTGGCCCCAGTCCGCAAAGATGCTGCGCTGGAATTCCCAGCCGCGGCCCGAACTGCCGCGATAGTTGACCGCGAGCACCACGTAGCCCTGCGCTGCGAACAGCTGCCGCTCGAGCGAGGGCGAGTAGCCCTCCGGGATGAGTTCGTCCTGGTCTTGACCGTTCGGGCCACCGTGAATCCACAGAATTGTTGGATAACGATGTCCCGCGAGGTAGTCGGGGGGCGTGAAGAGTTGACCTTGAATCAGCGTGCCGTCGCGGCTCTTGAAATGCACGTCCTGCACATTGCCGAGTTTCAGCTGCGCCTGCAGATCCTTGTTATGCGCACTCAATGGACGCAATACGCCCGCCTCGAGTGCGTAAATTTCCGGCGCCGATACGTTGGATGAGGCGAGCAGCGCCGTATGGCCCGCTGCCTCGGTTTGATCGAGCGCTGACATATCGCTCGCAACGGCTGTGGGTGCGGCGGGGCGGCTGAGCCGTTCGAGCTTGTTGGCGGCAAGTGTCACGCGTTCGGCATAGGACTTACCTTCGTCGCTCACGATGACGTCGATGGCGGCGCCGTCGACGCTCCACACGGGCGAGGCAATCGGGCGGTCCAGCGATTCGCCAAGCCGCCGCACGGCGCCGTTCGCGATCGTCACTACCGCGAGGCGACCCTGGATGTAGGCGTAGTATTTCGGCTCCACGCCTTCAACGAAAGCAAGGGACGCGCCGTCCGGACTGAACGCGAGGCGCGGCGAGTCAGGTGTATAGAACGAGACGAGCTTGCGGGGGACGGCACCCGCATGGGGTTCGATGAGATAAATCTCTGACACGCCGGTGCGCTCGGCATCGGCACTGTGGTTGCTCAGGTACGCGAGCGTTTTGCCGTCGGGCGACCACACGGGATCGTCATCATCATAGTCTCCCGTAGTAAGCGCCGTGGCATCACCGCTGGCGACATCCACCAGGTACAGGTGCTTGACCGAATTGGCCTCGAGATAGCCATCTTGGTCGCGTTTGAAGCGGTAGCGGTCGATGACGATGGGCTGAGGGGACTTTGCGGCGGGACTATCGGCGACTTTGTTCATGACCAACACGAGCTGCCGCCCGTCCGGCGACCAGACGTAGCTGGCGATCTCTCCGCTCACGTGGGTTAGTGGTCGCGCATCGCCGCCGCGGCGATCGAGCAGCCAGATCTGCGCGGTAGCATCGTGCGGGCGCGTCGATATGAATGCGATATGGCGACCGTCGGGACTGAAGCGAGGATGGCTCGCGCTCTCGCCCTGCGTGACGGGACGATCCTCGCTTCCGTCCCAGTTGACCAGCCACACGGTACTGCGCTCAGCGTCAGCCTCACGTTCGTGGGCCGTGACCAGATAGGCGACTGCGGTGCCGTCTGGCGACAATTGCGGCTCGGTTACGTCAAGGAAACGATAGTAATCGTCCGGGACGAGGGTGCGCGTCGCGCTGGTAGCGGCGGTGCCGGCGCCGGCATCGGCGGCGGCATGGGCCTCGGGGGTGTGGACCGCCAACGCGCATGCGGCCAAGCACGGAATCACCCAACGGATGTGAAACGGCGGGGCACGGCGCACGACCGGCTACATCGATATGCTAGGCGGCCCGGCGATGCAGGGCGCAGAGCTTGTTGCCCGCAGGATCCCGCAGATACGCCAGGTAAATTCCCGAGGGCTGGCGAATTCCGGGCGGATCCTCGCAAGTCACGCCGCCATTCGCAATACCCGCAGCGTGCCACTCCTCGAGCTGCTCGGGCGAGTTGGCCTTGAAGCCGATGGTCCCGCCGTTCGCGCAGGTCGCCGGCTGGCCATCCAGCGGCTTGCTGATGCCGAATAGACCCTCTGGCGTGGAGTACCACACGCGCCCCTTGGCATCGAGTTTGCCTGGTGAAACGCCGAGAGTGCCAAGCACGCTGTCGTAGAATTTTTTCGACGCTTCGATATTGTTCGCGCCCACCATTACGTGACTGAACATGCATCATCCCCTTGTTGCCAGGCTATAAGTGTAGCAGCGTCTCTACCGATTGCAGGTGTTGCCAGCACCCGGATCCAAGTCGATGCAATGACCGTCAATCTCTGCCGCGGGAATCGACAATCCGATCAAGGCGGCGAGCGTGGGCAGGATGTCGACGGTCTCGATGGGCAACGGGTGCTCGAACCCGATTGAGCCCGGCCTATAGAAAAGAATCGGCACACGTCGATCATAGTTCCAAGGCGAGCCGTGCGTGGCCACCGCGTAGCGGGCATCCGCGATCGGCGTGATGTGGAGCTTTAGCGCAACCAGTAGGTCTCCGGATCGCTCCGGGTCGAAGCTGGCGCGAAATCGCTCGGCCAATGTCCATTCATCGGGCGAGCCTGAGGGCATCGGCATGCGACGCAGCTCGGCCGCCGTGAACACGGCCGCCACCTGTGGGTGGGAGAGATACTTCGTGCGCGCTGCTTCGAGAACGCGGGACCGCATCGAGCCGGGGATGTCGCGGGCGAGCCAGATATCGCCGAAGGGCTGCGCGGCGAGCAGTACCGGCGAGTTGAGAGCGAACTCGGCCGCGAGTTGTTGCCCCAGCTTGCTCGGGGCAAGCGCCGGATCGATGCGGGCGGCATCCTCTATGCCTCGCATTTGATTGCGCTCGGGTAGATCAGTGCCGCCGTGATCGGCAGTGAGCACCACCACATAGGGAATGTGAGTGGCATCGAGCGCCTGCAGGATTCGCCCGACATTGTCATCCACGCCCAAGAGTTGCGCGCACATTTCCGCGCCTTCAGTGCCGAAGGTGTGACCGACATAGTCGGTGGCGGATAGTCCGATGGCGAGCACATCCGGTGCGGACGTATTGCCGAGCTGCAACTCGTGGATCAGACCAATGCCAATGTCGGTGACCGCGCGGTCGAAAGCGAGCGAGATTCTGAAGGCACCGGCATCGCCGGCTTTCGCTGCCTGCAAAACACCGACTTCGCGGCCTGCGACGGACACGGGCGCGGACCGCGTTTGACACGCGGACGGAAGAGACGGCGAGGCCGGCTTTGCGATGAACGCGGTGACTGCAGCGTTGGTAGTTTGGATAATCTTGGGCGTCGGGCCCTTTGCCGCCGACATGGTCACGAAGGACGTACCTGACCAGTACCACACCTGATCCATCGAGTGCCCACCCATCATGACCGCTGCGCGATCTTTGCCGGCCACCGAAATCACGCGGCTTTGCGGATTGCTGGCCTTTAATCGGTCGCCCAGCGTTCGCGCCTTGAGGAGGCCCGCCGATACGGTGTAGTTGGTCGTCGATGATCCGGGGGCAGTGGGATCCTCTGCGCAATAGACTCTCTTGTCCGGACGATCGATCGACTGGTCAACCCACTCGTTTGCCACTATTCCGGTGCGCGCGGGGCGTGTACCGGTGAGAATCGTGGAGTGGCCGGGACAGGTCTCAGTTGCAGCGTGACTTTGATAACCATTGGCGAAAACGACGCCGCTTTGCAGTCGCCTCAAGCCGCTGTTAAACAGCGACCTGTATTCGGCAAAAAGATCGGCCGAGAATTGATCTACCGAAATGACTACGATGATACGCGGCTGCGCGACGGATTCGGCATGCGATGCGGTTGTTGTTGCTGCGATAAGAATCGAGACCAGGCACGAATATTTCATGACCTGAAGATTATTGCGTTCAACGACTTTCACGGCAATCTTTATCGCCTGTCAGATAGCCGCCATTCGATCCTGGTAACGCGTCGTTGCACCTCCCGCGCATCGTCAGGCTGCCGTAAACCGGATTGGTCTGATATGGTGTGAATCGTGAAATACACCATCCACGACGATCATCAGCATCTCAAATGGGACAACTCGCGCGCACCTGCGATCACGATCGCGCCGGGAGATACGGTGGAGTTTCGCGATATCGACGCGACTTCGGGTCAATTGACGGCAAAGTCCACCGTCGAGGATATCCGCTCCTTGGATTTCGGCCGGGTGAACCCCATCGCGGGTCCGGTATTCGTCGATGGCGCGGTGCCCGGAGACGCTTTGAAGGTCACGCTGCTCGGCTTCGAGCCGTCAGGCTGGGCATGGACCGCGATCGTGCCGGGATTCGGACTGCTGGCGGACGATTTTCGCGAAGCGGCATTGCACATTTGGTCCTACGACAAGAGCTTTGCCGCGCCCGCGATGTACGGTTCCATCGCGCGCGTTCCCCTGAAACCATTTTGCGGCACGATCGGGCTTGCGCCCGCGGTGCCTGGCGAGCACAGCACGATCCCGCCGCATTCGGCCGGCGGCAATATGGATATTCGCGATCTGACGGTGGGCGTCGATTTGTATCTGCCAGTGCAAGTGAAGGGGGCGCTATTCTCCCTGGGCGACACCCATGCGGCGCAAGGCGACGGCGAGGTGTGCGGGACCGCAATCGAATCTCCGATGAGCGTCAGCGCAAAATTCGATTTGGTGAAGGGTGCTAACTTGCGTTTTCCGCGATTCACGACGCCGGGTCCGGTCACGCGCCACCTCGACGCCAAAGGCTACGAGGTGACCACGGGAATTGGCCCAGATCTGATGGAAGCGACCAAGAACGCGCTGCGCGGCATGATCGATTTGTTGGGACGCCAGCACGGCCTGGCCGCGGAAAGTGCCTATATGCTCTGCAGCGTATGCGCCGACATGCGCATCAGCGAGATCGTCGACCAACCGAACTGGGTGATTTCCTGCTACCTGCCGCGCGTTGTGTTCGACTAGCGCGCATCTGCAACCTCGACGGTGCGCTCAAGTGGTGGCTCACTTCGCTTCGCCAATCGCCTCGTCCGCATTGGAGGCTGCCAACCATGAAGCTGGACGATCGCGTAAACGCGCGAAGTAATACAGCAGCGCCAGTGCGAACAGGCTGCTCAGCAAGATGGTGCTCGGTCGGCCGGCATCCGGATCCATCCAATCCGCGGCTACGGCGATTGCGGTGAAAATTACGCAGAATAGCGGCAGCGCCGGAAACAGCGGCGCGCGAAAATGCTCACCCGTTGCGCCCCGCGGTCGACCGAGCAGGATCGCCACGGAGATCAAGCCGTAGGCCGATACGTCACCTGATAGGAAAATGAGCAAATACCTTTGCCCGAGCAGGGTCGCGAGTGCCGCTATCGCGCCGACGATCAAGGTAGCGATCAATGGCGAGCGCAGCCGTGGCTGCAGATACGACAGCCAACGGTTCAGCGGCTGCCACCAGATCCGATCGCGGCCGGTCGAGTAGAGCAGCCGCCCGAACACCATGCACGCGGCGATCACGTTATTGAACAACGCCGCGATGACGCCCGCGCTCACGAGCACTGTGATCGTAGGTCCACCTGTCCTGGCCAGGTAAGCTGCCACCGGCGCTTCCGCGTTCAAGATTGCCGGCAAGTCCTTCGCGCTCATCAGGAGGAAGACCATCGGCGCCGCGATCGACAGCGCGGCAAACAGTCCGACCCACGCGATCACGCGGCCGATCTTGCGTTCCGCATCGTGCATTTCCTCGCCGAAGAACATGGCCCAGTTCGCACCCCCGGTCGCCCAAACTCCGGCTACCGCTGCAAGACCCAAGGTCAAAAATGGTACTGGCTTGAGAGTTCCTTGATCGAGCATGACGGGGTGCGAGAGCAGTTCGAGCAAAGGACGTACGGGATGCAGCAGCGCAACGGCCGTCAACAGGGCGAGCGCCGCGGCCTCGACGCTTAGAAAGATGCCGGTGACGATCGCCCCGAGTCGCACGTTCAGGGCAGCGATGCCGGCACCGAGGACGATTGCTGCCACCGCGGTGGTCTCGAAGGGTAATGCGGGAAACAGCACGCGCACATAGTCGGCGAGACCCAACGCGGTGAAGGCGACGAAGGCAAACGACTGAGAAACCTGGAGGATCAGGAACGGAAATGCCAGATGCGGCCCGAGTACCGCGCCGATGCCCGGGTAGATACCACCCGCGCGCGGAAAGGCGGCGCCGAGTTCCGCATGCAGCAGCGCCAACAAGACGGAGATGATGCCGCCGACGAGGAAGGCGATTGCCGCGCCCGTACCTGCCAGGTGCATAACCGCGTCGCCGCCTATATAAACGCCGGCTACCGGTGATAACGCCGAGAACGTCAACATCATGACGCCCGCCGGACCCAACACGCGATTGAGCGTGGGCGCGGGGGCGTCAGAACTGGTATTTGACATCGACACCAATGGTTCTCGGCTGATTCGTCGCAATCCGCTCCAGCGATGGAGTGGTCCAAGAGAATCCGGTGGTATTGAGGCCGAGTTCCGCTCGCTTATCGGTTACGTTGTCGGCGAACAGATATCCGGACAGATGTGCTCCCACCAAACCAAAGCGTAACCCGACCAGATCATAAGAGGCCAGTGTGGCGTAGTTGAACTGTACGTCGGTGGATGGGCCGACAAGGGAATTGTTGATGCGCGCCATGAACTTATAACTGTCCGAAACCGGCTTGAGGTAGGTGAGCGAGGTCGTTTCAGTGTATTTCGGGATGTTGAGAATCGGCAGGCCGGATGCGAACGCCGGATCCGCCTCCGTCAAGGAAGGATTCACGGAGGTGAGCGCCGCATGGGTATAGGTGCCGCTCGCCGTCATGGTCAACTCGGGCAGAAGTAGGGCGGTCAATTCGATTTCCGGCCCGTAAGAGGCGGCCGTGCCCGCGTTCTGCGTCAATGGATACCCGCACGATTGATTGGCCAGCTGCTGAACTTGGGACCACCGGATGTAGTAAACGTCTGCGTTCAGAATCAGCCGGCCATCGAGCAGCTTGGCTTTTTCACCCACCTCGTAGTTCCAGGTGCTGTCCGGACCGTAGGTTTCGGTGGTCAAAGAGCAGATGCTGGCCGGGATCTGCTGATTGATGCCGCCGGGTCGAAAACCACGCGCGATCGTGCCGTAAACGGTCAGAGCATGATTCTGCTCGTACGACAGCGTGACCTTGGGGTTGACGCCGCTGTTCGATGCGGCGAAAGAATTGAGCGTGACGCCCGCGTTTGCGGAATCGGTCGCAAACCCCGCGGTCTCCTCGTCCGCACGACTGTCGAACTTATACCAACGCAAACCGGCGGTTAGTTTCAATGCGTCGGTGAAGGCGTATTCACCCTGGCCGAACACCGCGTATTGCTTGATGTGATAGGGATTGTGCGCTTGGTAAATGAGACCGGTCGGATTCGCCGCTGCGCCGCCCGCGGAAATATCGGCGAGAGGTACGGATGCGTTGAATTCCGAAAAGATGGATTCGAAGCTGCTGTAGAAGAAGCCGCCGATCCATTGAAAACTGCCGTTACCCGTCGACGCCAAGCGAATTTCCTCGCTGAATTGGCGCGTCGTGTCGGTCTCGTTGAAGGGGATGTTCAAGAAACCCGTCGGCGTCGCGTTGAACAGTCCCACCACGCTGTAGAGCGCTTCGGAAGTATCCTGAGTCTGATTTTCTTCTCGCGTGTAGTAAGCGGTCGCCGACGTCAGCTGCGCGAAGGGCATGTCGTAGGTAGCGGTAATGCCGTACAGCTTGAACTCATCATAAATCGGCTCGTCCACGTTGAAGGGTTGATAGCGGGCGCTGGGATTTCCCGGCGGCGAGTCATATTCGCTGTAATCGCCCATGTTGATCTTCTGATAGATGGCCGTGGCGGTGATCTTGAGATCGCTGGTCGGCTGGGCCAGCACTTCGAGGCGGGCGCCTTGCAGCCGCTCCCAGTTGACGCGCGGCACGATGTCCGTGGCGGGCACGGCCGTTACATTGCCGCGCACACAGCCGGTCCATCCCGGCCCGCAGGGTCCCGGATTGGTCGGCGGCGGAAAATCGCTCTCGACGTAGCGGGTGATCCAGCCGTCCGTGTATTTGTCGGTGGCTACGATGCGCATGGCCAGCTTGTCGTCGATCAACGGCACATTCAACATCAAATTGCCGCCGCGATTGAATCCGCCGCCGCTCGTGCCCGAGCCGATCACTTCGACCGCGCCTCCGAAATCATTGAGCTTCGGTTCGTTGGTCACCAGCTTCACTGTGCCGCCCATCGAACCCGAGCCATATAAAGTTCCTTGAGGTCCTCGCAGCACTTCCACTCGGTTCAAATCGAAAAGGTCGGGATCGATCACCACTTTGCCGTTCAATGCCGCCGCCGCCGGGGTAAGTGGGTAATCGTCGAGATAGAAGCCCACCGTCGGGGACGATCCGCCCGATGATGACAGGCCACGCATTTCCAGTTCGGTTTGTCCCGCCCCCGCGGTTCGCATGGAGATGCCGGGAACCGCTTGGATGACACCAACGATGTTGGAAATGCCTTCCTGCTGAAGCAGTTCCCCCGACAGAGCGGTCATGCTGATCGGCGTGTCCTGCACCGTCGACTCGCGCTTCTCCGCGGTAACCACGATTTCCTCGAGCGCGTCACCCCGTCCGGCGGTGTCGGCCCATGCAGCACTGCCGGCCACGAGAACGGACGATACAAACAACAAGGCAAATTGCCGGGTAGCTTTCACGTGAGGGTATCCCTTGAGTCAATGCTTTTTTTGGATCGTCGCCGCTCTTGTAACAGTCGTATAACGCCCTGTAAATGAGGACTTGCAGAGCGACGATCGACGAACCAGGACAGTGCGTGATGCGCACGCGGCCGCACGGGAATCGTGCGAGGTTTGACGGGAACAAGCTACCGTTTAGCCGGCGGTCATGCTGCGACAAGCACCAACTTTGCGGCGATTAGGTCTTCGAGAGCGATGCCGACGCTTTTGAAAATGGTAATGGCGCGGGGACTTTGCCGCTTGAAAGAGCCGGTGGGGAGTTCTGAGAATTCGGCCAGAATGGCGCTTGGCCCGATCACGCCGCGCGCCAAGGCGCCGACGATTTCGCCGGACTCGCAGAGCGCCCCCGCCCGTGTATCGACATACAACGCGCCTCGGGCGATCGCCTCGTCATCGACCTCGCGCATCTGCGGCGTGAATGCGCCGACCAGATCCAGATGCTGCCCGGGTCGAAGCCAGGTGCCGAGTACCAGCGGTTGCTGCGATAGAGTCGCACAGGTGATGATGTCCGCCCAAGGTGTCGACGCCTCGAGATCTTCCGTGACCGTGATCGACAGGCCCGGTCTCTGAAGCGAAGCCGCCAACAGGTTTGCACGCTCCGTACGCCGCCCCCAGATGCGTACTTCGCGAATGGGCCGCATCAAAAGATGACTCTCCACCAAGTGCGGCGCGAGCTGACCGGTGCCTAGGAGCAGCAGTCGTTGCGCGTCGGGCGGTGCAAGGTAACGAGACGCCAGCGCCGATGCGGCCGCCGTGCGACGTAACGTGAGTTCGCCGCCGTCGAGAAGAGCACGCGGTTCACCGGTCGCCGCATCGAGTAATAGATAACTCGCATGGACGGCCGGCAAACCGCGCTGCGCGTTGTCAGCGAACACGGTAACCACCTTGATTCCCAGTGCACCGCCGGGGTCCCAGGCAGGCATGATCAGCAGCGTGCCGCCGTTTTCGCCGGCTCGCGCGGGCTCGACATGATAGTGCTGCCGCTCGGGAAAGCGGTGTGGTTTGCGAAACGCCGCATCGAGCTCGTTGATGAGCGTGCGCCGGTCCAGGCGGGCGGCGACTTGGGAGGCATCGAGATATTGCATGATTAAGTGTCCGTTATGACGCCTCTGCGATAAATCATTTGTAATCCGAACCGACGATTCACGCGGCCGCTGCACGAGTTCGACCGTTCAACAGAGTCAACCGCATGGCATGAATGGCCGTTGCTATGTATGAGGATTCATCAGTTAACCAGGAGTAGTTGCCATGATCAGGTTAGCGTCAATTGCCTTGACTTCGGTCCTTGGTGTGGCGGGGATCGCCGCCACAGTTCCGGCGGTCGCGGGTCCGTCCGTGGTGGTTGAGGTGCCGGTGCCAGGCTATGTGGGTGGACCGTATGCCTACGCGCGTGGACCTTACGGCGCACCCTACGCTGGTTTTTGGCACCGCGATTTCGAGCGCGACTACTATCGTCATGGTTGGAATTGGGATCATTATCGAGACCATCACTACTATCGTCGCTAGTTCGACCAGTTAATGAACGGGGCATTGATGCGGTGGGCGGGCGCTTGAGCTCGCTCACCGCCTACGCAAAATTAGTGCAGGTCGTTGCACGGCACTCAAATGACGTTCAACTCGCGCAGCGGCTCCTCGGCCAAGAAGCGCTCGTAGGATAGCGGCGTCAGATCGATCGAGCGATACTCACCGAAAATTATCTGTTCCGCGAGCCCACGACCGATGCCGGGAGCATGTTGTAAACCATGACCGCTGAAGCCGCTCGCCAACAAAAGATTGGGAATCTCAGGCACGAGTCCGACATAGGCGTTCTGGTCGAAGACATTGTAATCGTAGTGACCGGCCCAGGCTGAGGTCACACGCACCGCTTCGAAGGCGGGGACGCGCTGCGCGAGTATCGGCCATGCGATGCTTTCGAACAAGCCGTGATCGATTTCAAAATCATTCGGCGACACGTTAGGGTCCGGATTCGCTGGAACCCCGCACAGGAATCGATCGCCTTCAGGCCGAAACCAAAGTCCCGATGGGTCGACTACCAGCGGGCATCCGGAAATTGCGACGGGGCAGGTAAAGACGAACACCGTGCGTTTGCGGGCGAACACGGGTAGATCGACACCGACGCCGTCTGCCAAATCGCGAGATCGCGTGCCTGCGGCGATCACGGCGCTGTTGCAGCTCAAGCTGCCGTGCTGTTGCAACGTCGCTGCGACGATTGCGCCATCGTGCGAGCGCTCGAAAGCTACGACGCGATCGCGTAGATAAGCGACGCCGCCGCGTTCATTGGCGCCGCGCAGCGCCGACAGCAATGCGTAGCCGTCGAACCAACCTTCGGCGCCCACCGTGTCGGAGCCTGCGGCCAGGTCCGACGTCGCGAGCCATGGGTAGCGCTGCGCTAGTTGGGCGCGATCACGCAACGTGACCGGAACCTCCGAGGACCGTTGCACGGCGCAGCGTTGCTCGAGCGTGGAAAGTCCCGCGCTTGTCGCCAGATAGAGATAACTCGATTCCACCAGACTTACGGCGGAGCGCAATTCCGCCTGGCGCAGAAACTGGAGCCCAAACGCGGATAGGGCAATGTTGATCGGCGTCGAGAACTGCTGCCGTATGGAACTCGCGGAGCGGGCGCTCGCCGCATAGACATAACTTGGATCCGGCTCGACGACGGTGATCGAGCCGCGGAAATCAGGATTCGTGTGCAGGAAGTAGGCGCACGCCGAGCCCATCACCCCGCCGCCGGCTATTACGACATTACCATTAGCTGCTGACATTGTTTTCGCCGCCACAACTCCCAACACCCTGATTAAATTGGCCAGATTGCAGAACGCAAAAGCCGACACGATTTTGGCGTTGGATTTTGGCATAATCGGGCTTCAATCGCCGATCGATATTCGCCACGCCGCAGCAGGTAGATCGATCTATAGTTCCCCTTGATTTGGAGATGCATTCATGGCCAGCACAGCGGAGCAACTTCCCCATTCCGGCTACCCCAATACACTGCTGTTCATCGATGGTCGGTGGGTCAATGCGGATAAGGGCCGCACGTTGCCGGTCGAAGATCCAGCAACCGGCCGTCAAATCGCGACATTGGCGCACGCCGGGCGGGTCGATCTCGACAAGGCTTTGGCGGCCGCCGAGAGAGGCTTTCAAGTGTGGCGCAAGGTGTCGGCGTTCGAGCGCGCCAAGCTGATGCGCAAGGCTGCCAATATTTTGCGCGAGCGTGTGGAAGAGATTGCGCGCAATCTGACCCAGGAGCAGGGCAAGCCGCTGGCACAGGCACGCATGGAAGTGGCAGCCGGCGCGGATGTCATCGATTGGTTCGCCGGCGAGGCGCAGCGCATTTACGGTCGGGTCATCGCGCCGCGCGTGGATAACGTAATGCAAACCGTCGTGACCGAACCGGTGGGGCCGGTGGCCGCATTCGCGCCGTGGAACTTCCCCATGAACCAAGTGGTGCGCAAACTCTCGACCGCTCTCGCCGCCGGGTGTTCGATCATCATCAAGGGGCCGGAGGAGACGCCCGCCACACCTGCTGCTCTCGTGCAAGCCTTCGCCGATGCCGGCCTGCCACCCGGTGTCGTCAATCTGGTGTACGGCGATCCGGCGGAGATTTCTTCTTACCTGATTCCGCATCCCATCATTCGCAAGATCACATTCACGGGTTCGACGCCAGTCGGCAAACAACTGGCGGCGTTGGCGGGCCAACATATGAAGCGGGCCACCATGGAGTTGGGCGGCCACGCACCGGCCATCGTGTGCGAGGACGCGGATCTCGACGTTGCGGCGAAAGTGCTGGCATTCGGCAAATTCCGCAATGCCGGACAGGTGTGCGTCGCGCCGACCCGCTTTCTCATACAAGAGAAGGTGTACGACGCGTTCATCGAAAAATTCACAGACATCGCGAAGAGGCTCAAGCTGGGCAGCGGCTTGGATGAGGCAACGACCTTGGGGCCGCTCGCGAACTCGCGACGCTTGAGTGCCATGCAGGCGTTGGTCAAGGATGCAGTCGATAAAGGTGCCACCCTCGTCTCGGGCGGCCGGCGCGTCGGAGAGAGCGGAAATTTCTTCGAGCCTACCATCCTCAAGGACGTGCCGAAGTCTGCGAAAGCCATGAACGAGGAGCCCTTCGGTCCGCTGGCGCTGATGGTGCCGTTCAAAGAATTGAGTGAAGCATTGGCGGAAGCGAACCGGCTGCCATACGGACTGGCGGCATACGGCTATTCGCGTTCGATGCTAACCGTGGATCACATCAGTGCGTCGATCGAAGCCGGAATGGTGTCGATCAACAACACTGCGCTGGCGCTCGTCGAGACACCGTTCGGGGGAGTCAAGGATTCGGGGTACGGCTCGGAGGGCGGTTCGGAAGCGATAGAGAGCTACATCAATCGCAAATTCGTGACGCGCAACTGAAGCCGATAAGGGGTCGATCACGGAACCCAATGTCACGCGATGTCTCTGCACAAGACCGGCTCACATTGGCAAATTAGCGCGTGGGCGTGGGCGGACCAATAGTCGAGCCATCTGTCGCTTATAAGAGCTGAGTTTCACGGTGCTGGGTAGCGGGCAACATCCGCGACCAGCGCCGCCAATCCCTTCGCCGCTCGCTCGACCAATTCCTTGCCAAGTGCGGCGGTGGCGCGAGTGGCGTCGCCGCACGCGCCGGCAGCGTTCAGATCCTGCGTCTGCCAGCCGATGCCGGTCGAGCCTTCGACGCGCAGCACGGCATTCTCGGCCTCGACAGCGATCGAACGCGACACGAAGTTGCGTGCCCGCTGCATGTTGACCAGATCGGGATGCAAGTGAAGCATGATGCTGGTTTCCACCGCACCGCCGTGTATGCCGTGACGCAGTTCTTGCGCGTCGAACAGATCGGACATTTCCGTCATGTTGTACCACGCGCAGTTCACCGCAAGCATCTCTAAGCGCACGCGCAGATCGCGGCATACGATGTCGAGCAGCTGCGGCTGACCGCCGTGCGAGTTGAAGAAGATGATCTTGCGGCAGCCGGCGCGATGTACGCTCTCAGCCAGGTCGAACCACAAGCGGCCGAGCGTTTCGTAATTAATGCTTAGCGTACCGGGAAAGGCCAGGTGCTCGTCTGATTTGCCGACATTCTGCGCGGGCAGCACCAGCAACGGCAGATCGCCCGGGATCAGCTGCAAGGCGCGCGCGAGTATCCCGGCGTTGATCTCGGCATCGACACGCACCGGTAGATGCGGCCCGTGTTGTTCGACGGCACAGACCGGCAGCAGCGCAAGCATGCGACTCTTATCCAGACCGGAGAATTCTTCGGTCGTCAGATCCCACCAGTGATGCGAGATCATACGGCGCTCGCCAGGCGTGCCGCGAGTTCGCCCTTGGCGATCTTGCCAGTCGGAGTCATCGGCAAATCGTCGACCACACTCACTATCAACGGTGCGATGTCATAATTGACCTTGCCGGCGATGGCGGATTTGAGGGCCGCCGGCTCGAGAGCAGCACCGGGCAAGGGCATGACGAAGGCGTGGGGACATTGTCCCAGCGCCGCGTGCGCGACGCCGATGAGGGCCGCCTGCGCGACCCCGTCGATGGCGCAGAATGCTTCTTCCACATCGCGGGGAAACCACAGCACGCCGTTCGTTTCGATCAGTTCCGAGCGGCGCCCGCGCATGGTGATGAAGCCGTCGCGGTCGAGCAAGCCGAGGTCGCCGGTACGCAGCCAACCGGTGCCGATGGTCTCGGTGGTTTTTTCCGGCTTGCCCCAATAGCCCGCCATGAAGCCGCCGCGCAGTTCGATTTCGCCGATGCGGCCGGGTGGCAGCGGCACGCGGTTGGCATCCACGATGCGTACTTCTTTGTCGGGTAGTGCGGGACCGACCCGCCCCAGCAGCGCATCGTCGTTGACGAGTTCGGGAAATCCGAGCGCCATGAAACCGCCGAGCTCGCTTTGACCAAAGCTCTCGATCAGCGGCAACTTGAGTTCATCACGCCAGGATTTCTTGAGCGTGGGTGGAACCGGTCCGCCGCCGGAGAGTCCTGCGCGCAGGAGTCCCGGCGCTCGGCCCTGCAAGCGGCTTTCTGCCAAAACCTGGCCGAGCAGCGTCGGGTTCGCGATCAAGAGACTGGCGTTAGTTTTGGCGAGGGCGGCCCAACCGGTCGGCTGCGTCCATTTTCCCATGATATGAACGCTCGCGCCGCGGCTCAATGCCGGCAACAGGTTGCCGACCAGCTGGTAGGAGCTCGACAGCGCGGTCGGACCGAACGAGTGGTCGGCGCCGGTGATGCGCAGCCGCTCGGCAATGCACCTTGCCGCGCGCATGGTGGGTTCATGCGCGAGGCACGCGCCTTTCGGTTTGCCGGTGGTGCCGGAGGTGTAGGCGAGATGCGCGACGGCGTTCTCATCCGCGGGATCGGCGGGCGCCGTCAGTCGTGCCAGCATGAGTTCGGGCAGCGACACGGCGCCTTGCTGGGGGCCGTCCATGCAGATCAGATGGCGCACCGTAGCCACGCTCTTGGCAGCGCGGAAAACGGCATCCGCCTTGTCGTGGGTGTAAATCACGATCGAGGGCGTGTGATCGGCAAAATAATAATCAAGCTCGGCGGCGAATTGCACATTCACCAGCGCCGCAATGGCGCCGAGCCGCCAGGCGCCGAACATCGCCAACAGATAGTCCATACCGTTGTGGGCGAAGATCGTAACGCGCTCGCCCTTGCGCAATCCTAACGAGGCAAGCGCACCTGCCATGTGTTCCATACCGATGACGGCTTGTGCGTAGCTGAGTGCGACGTCGCGGTCCACCCAATGCAATGCCAGCTTGTCCGGCGTGCGCTCCGCGCCATCGAGCAACAATTGATGCATCAGCATGTCCCGTTCTCCTTCACGATTCCAAAATGCCGTAGCAGTGCCTGATCACGATCCGGCATCACACTCTCGGTGCGGTTCGCGCGGTCCACCGCGATCAGGTGTTCGCGACTCAACGTGGTACGTCCTGTGGGCGTGGCGCGCGTGCAGATCAATCCCTTGGTAAAGACCGAGTCCGGGGAAGTCTGATGGTGTCGATACATTGCCGCGAAGGCCAACAGCGGCTGCTCGGTCAAGGTCATCTCATAGAGCGGATCATCGGAACGCGACAGCAGCCAGATTTCATTGGATGTTTGCTTCAAAGTGTACGCGCCGGATATGTCGGTCACGGTATCGGCGGGCAAGCGCAGCGGCGTGCGGTTGTTATCGCCGAACCCGACATCGGTCAGGTACTCGCCTTCCGGCAAGCTGACCACCAACGCCAGGTGATCGAAGGGCGCTCCGAATTTTTGCCGAGGCTCGGACCAAACGCGCGCCTCGATGCGTCTCACTTCAAAGCCAAGATGGGTGAGCAGGGCACGAAACGCTTCGTTGAGTTCGTAACAGAATCCGCCGCGACGACGGATGGCGAGCTTGTGCAGAACGCCTGCCGTGCTGAGCTCGGGCCGCAGTTCGTTGATGATGTCCAAATTCTCGAACGGTACCCTGTATACGTGGCGGGTCACAAGATCGCACAAGAGCGGCCATGACGGCGTAAGGTCGGCGTCGACGCCGAGCCGCCGCAGGTAGGCATCCATGAGGGCTGCGTTGCTCACGCCGCGCTCGACGCTGCCGAGTAGCGACGCAACACCTGATCCTCGAGTAGCTTCACCAGTTGATAGAAGCCGACTGACACGGCGACGGCGACGAATGCGACGGCCCAGATCATGCCGTAGTCGAGCTCGCCGCGCGCCGTGTTCAAAAGATTGCCCAAACCGTAACCCGTGGCCAGCCATTCGGCGATCATCACGCCCAAGAGTGACGCCGGCGCCACCAGTCGGGCGGCGGCGCAGAGATAAGGCAAGCTCGTGGGCAGGCTGACCATGAGCAGTTTTTGCGAACGGCTGGCGCCGTAAACATCGAGCAGATCCAACGAAGCCTTCGGTACCGTTGCCAAGCCTTGAGCAATGGTGATGAAAGCGGGAAAGAAGGTGACGATGACGGTGACAACCAGCGTTGCCGTGATGCCGCGCCCAAACAGCAGCACGATCATCGGCGTGAGCGCGACCAAGGGCATCGTTTGTAGGATCAAGGCCGCCGGCATCAACATGGCGGTGAGTGCGCGCCAGATCATACCCATCACGGCCAGCAGCAACGCGACACTCAAGGCAATCACGAGACCGATTCCGGCCAACGGCAACGATTCCTTCAGCGCCTGCAAGATCGCCGCGCGGGATTCTGCCGCATCCGGCGCGCTGAACAAATACTGCCACACGGCGAGCGGCGTTTTCGCGATCACCGGAGAGACGCCGAAACCTTTGAGAATGCCCCACCAGATCAGGAACGGTATGGCCAACGCGCTCAACGCGAGGAGCAGGTGCGATACGCGTGAGGCCGCGGTTTTCGCCGTCTTGCTGATCGTCTTGCCGCCTGCGATGGTGACGGCCGCCATCGAGGCGCTGAAGCGGCGGCCGAGCAGTGCACAAAGCCCGTAGGCCAATGCGGCCATGAGCGTGGCGGTAAGACCGATGCCCCAAATGCGCGCGGGATTGCCGCGGCCGAGCGAGCCCAGCAAGAACGAGCCCAAGCCCCAACGCGCGCCGCTGCCGAATTCCGCCAGAATGGCGCCCAAAATTGCAGCCGGCGCGGCGACGCGCAAACCGCCCAAGAGTCCCGGGACGCAGGAACGCACGCGCAACCATCGCAGCACGGCGAACTCGCCGCCGCCGTAGCAGCGGATGACATCGATCGGACGCGGGTCGATGTCGCGCAACCCCAACAGCGTCATCACCATGGTGGGGAAATACACGCTCACCGAGGCGAGCACGATCTGCGGCCAGTCGCCCGGCAGCGTGATCACCAGCACGGGGGCCAAGGCGATCGGCGGAATACCGAAGATGGCAATGTTGAAGCCGCGCATCAGGCCCTCGAATGTCGGCAGGAGGGCGAAGGCAAAGGCCGCCGCCACGGCGATGCAGTTGCCGATGATGAAACCCAGCAGCGCCGGTTGCAGCGTCGCCCAAATATGCGGCGGATAGACGGCACGATCCTGCCACCATTGCATGATGATGGCGCTCGGAGAAGGCAGCGCGCCTTGCGCGATCAGATGGAAATCACCGAGGCCTTCCCATAGCGCCAATAGGATCGCCAGACGCAGCAGCGCTTTCACGAGGTCGCTCCGCCATAGAGATACGCTGCGATCTCGTCCTCGAGCGCGTGAAACTCGGGGGCGGAGAACAGTGGCGGCGAGCGCGGGCGCGCAAACGGGATGTCGACGATGTGCGCGATGCGGCCCGGATCGCGATGCATCACCACTACCCGATCAGCGAGGAACAATGCCTCATCGATGCCATGCGTCACCAACAGCGTGGTGGCGCGGTTTTCCATCCAAATGCGCTGCAGTTCGATGTTCATGCTGCGGCGCAGGATCTGATCGAGCGCGCCGAATGGCTCGTCCATCAACAGCACCGAGGGATCGGTCACCAGCGTACGTGCGATCGCGACGCGCTGGCGCATGCCGCCGGACAGCTGCGACGGCCGGGCATTTTCGAAGCCCTTGAGGCCCACCAAATCGATCAGCGCGTCGATCTTGTCGCGCGCGCCTGCCGTATTGCGCCTCAACACTTGCAGCGGCAAGGCGATGTTCTGACGCACCGAGCGCCACGGCAGCAAAGCGGAGTCCTGAAAGGCAACACCGAGTGCTCCTAGGCGGCATTTTTGCTGGGGCGTTTGTCCGCCGATCAGTACGCTGCCCGCATCGGGAAGTTCGAGACCGGCGATGCTCCGGAGCAACGTCGACTTGCCGCAGCCCGAGGGGCCGATGAGAGCGGTGAACGATCCTGCGTCACACCGCAACGAGACATCGCGCAACGCATACACCTGCCTCGAGCCCACGGCGAAAGTGCGTGTGACGCCGCTGATGTTGATGTCGTCCGTCGGGAGTTTCGCCGCACTGCCGTCCACGGCTCAGACCTGTTCCAACAAGGTAGTGTCGAACATCGAGCGGTCGGCTGCGATGCCGATGCTCTTCAGATATTGGATGTTGGCGGCAATACCCTCCTCGCTCATCGAGAAGATGCCGCGCGGAGAATCGATCAGCGCTTTGTCGCTGGTATTGGTGTAGACATCGTTTTCGGTACTGCGGCCGGTGCCGCTGAAGAAGCTGTCTTTGAACAATTTGGGATATTTCGCCGGGTCTTTGAAATTCTCGTCCCAGCCCTGGCGGCTGGCGCGCAGCCAGCGCACCAACAGCGGCCGGTTGGCGGCGAGAAATTCATCGGTCACGGTCACGGTGTCAGCGTAGACCGTGACTCCGTAGTCGTACATCAAGAACGACGTGGCCTTCTTGCCCGACAGGCCGATCGTGTACGGCACGTCGGTGACGAAATCCACCGAGGCGTCGATCTCCCCTTTGATCAACGGGGTCGGATCGAACTGATACGGCACGATGCGCACGGCATTCTTGGCGATGCCGTTCAACCGCAGCATGCCCGTCACCTGTGCCATGTTGACCGGCGGCACCGCCAGCACCTTACCCTCCAGCGCCTTGGGCGTAGGCACCGGATTGGAGGCGAGGCTGATGACGCCAATCGGCGTCTTCTGAAATTGCGCGCCGATGATCTTGAACTTCGCGCCCTGAGTGCTGATGGCCTTGATGGTGGTGTCGGGCACGGTCAGCGCCAGCGGCGCCTTACCGGCGAGCAAAGCGCTTTCAGGAATCACGTCGGGACCGCCCGACAGGTAATGCATGTCGACATCCTGTGCCTTGTAGTAGCCGTTTTGAACGGCGACGAAGTAGCCGATGAATTCGGCGTCGTTCACCCAGGCCGCCTGCATCGCGACGCCGTTGGCGGACGCCGCGCGGCTCGAGCCAGGCACGACGAACGAGCCTACGCCGGCGGCGCCAGCGCAGGCCGCACCTACACTGGCTGAGGCGAAGGAACGGCAGAAGCGGCGGCGTGTCAGCATTCGGAGTTTTCCTCAAGTTGTGCGTTACGCAAGATGTCGCGGACTAAGGCGGGCGTGAAGGGTCCCGACCCGCCGGGCACGGGGATCGTCGGTCCCAGTGCGTCGGCGATGGCATTGACGATGGCGGCGCCGGCGCCGCTGCACCCGGCTTCACCGGCGCCCTTCATGCCGAGCGGGTTGAGCGGCGAGGGCGTTTCGATGTGGCGCAAGATGAAGCGCGGTGCCGTGTCCGCGGTTGGCAGCACATAGTCCATGTAAGTCTGCGTGAGGGGCATGCCGGTGTCGCTGTATTCGAGTGCTTCGAACAGAAGGCCGCCCAGCCCCTGGAGCACACCGCCCATGATCTGGCCATCGACCAGCAACGGGTTGGCGACGCGCCCGCAGTCGTGCGTCACGGCATAGTCGAGAACGCGAATCACACCGGTGCCCCGATCGATCGACACCACCGCCGCGTGGCAGGCGCTGGCGAAACCGACGGGAGTATCCGCGAAGCGTGCCGTGACGCTCAGCCGCTCGGTCGGTGCGAATCCGCGCGCCTCGGCCTGCTGAAACAGAGACATGAGGCACTGCGGCTCGTTGCGGGCCGCGCGCTCGATGAGCATGCCGCCATCCCAGTCGATGTTTTCCAGGCCGACGCCGCGCAGTTCGGCGGCGAGTTTGCGCGCCTCGAGGATGAATGCGTTGCCAGCCTGACAAGCAGCGTTGCCGCCCATGGTTGCGCCGCGAGAGCCAAAGGTGCCAGGCGCGCCGGGCGAGTCGTCGGTATCCCCGGCAAGGACATCGATCGTGTCGGCCGGTATGCCGAGATGATCGGAGAGGATTTGCGCCAGCGTGGTTTCGCTGCCCTGACCGATGGCGGTGATGCCGCTCAATAGCTGCAGGCGACCGTTCGGCAACAATCGCAGGCGCGCAGGCTCGGCACCGCCGCCGGATGTCATCTCGACCACGAACGACAGACCCAATCCCAACGAGATGCCGCTCGCCGATTGCGCGCGCCGTGCCGGAAATCCGTCATAGCCGATCGCTTCGAGCGTGGAGTCGAGCAGCGCCGGATAATTGCCGCTGTCATAGACGATGCGGCCGCAGCCGGGATAAGAAACGCCGCGATCGACGGGGAACTGCTCCGGCAGGAGCAGATTGCGGCGGCGGATCTCGGCGCGGTCCAACCCCGTTGCACCGGCAGCCAGATCCATGATGCGCTCCATCGCGAGGGTGACCTGCGGGTAGCCGGCGCCGCGATACACATTCAGCGGAGTCTTATTGGTCACCACCGAACGCGCGCAGCTGCGGAAATGCGCAGTGCGATACGGACCGCGTAGTGTTGCCACCGCCGCGCTCGGTGTATTGGTGTACAGCGAATAAGCGGCCCCGATGTCGGCCAGACAGTCGACTTCGATCGCGGTCACTATGCCGTCGGCGTCGAGTGCGGCGCGTACGCGCATGCTTTCCTCGCGGCCGTGCACCGTGGCGGAGAAGGACTCGGCGCGATCCTCGATCCAATATACGGCGCGGCCGAATTTCTGCAGCGCCAATGCCAAGAGAATTTCCTCCGGATAGACGGCTTCCTTGCATCCGAAGCCGCCGCCGACGCGCGGGGCCACCACGCGCAGCCGCTCGAGACTCACGCCTGTGATGCGCGCAAGCTCGGTGCGCAATACTTGCGGAATCTGTGTGGAGCTGTGCAGAAGATAGCGGTCGCTGCCGGGTTCGAACATCGCCACGGCGCCGCGGGTCTCCAGGGGGCTTCCCATGAGGCGGCGGAAGGAGAAATTCTCTTCGATGATGGCGGCGGCAGCGGCGAAGGCGCCCTCAGGATCGCCGACCCGCTGCGCGGCCTGATGCACGATGTTGCTGCCGAACTCGGGATAGAGGAGCGGGGCCTCAGCTTGGCTGCCGGTGTGCACATCCATCACGGACGGCAGCGGCTCGTAATCGACGATCACCCGCTCGGCCAAATCCTCGGCGGCGTACGCATCGTTGGCCAGCACGACGGCCACGGGCTCGCCGGCATAACGCACGGTGCCCTGCGCCAGCACTCGCTGGTGTACCGGGGCCGAATCCCCGGCTAGATCCATTGCCGGCAGCGTGCCAATCCCGACCGGCAGATCTGCGGCACACAGCACGCCGACGCACCCGGGATCATGGACGATCGAACTGAAATCGATTCGCTTGATGCGCGCATGTGCTTGGGTGGAGCGGATCACGCGCATGACGGCCATGTCGGGTCGAATCAGATCGGCGAGATAAACTCCCCTACCGGTAAGCAACGACGGGTCTTCGCGGCGGCGGACCCGTTGGCCGAATTTTTCCGGCGCCGCGCTCATGTCAGCACGGATTCGATGGCCGCAATGATGTTGGCGTAGCCGGTGCAGCGGCACAGATGACCGTTCAAATGATCGAGAATTTCGGCGCGGCCTGCACAGGCGCGGCCTGGAGAGGCGCGGCCTGGAGAGGCGCAACTCGTTGCGCTGCGGGCGGCCGCCTTGCGCTGCGACAGAAACAGCGCGGTCGACACCAGCAGCCCCGGCGTACAGTAGCCGCATTGCAGTGCGTGGTGCTCGCGAAACGCCGTTTGCAAGCGGGTGAGACCGTCGCGTCCCGCCGGGACATCGCCTTCGAGTTCGCCCAAGCTCGCGACGGTTTGTACATGAGTGCCGTCTGCCTGTACCGCGAGCATCAAACACGCGCGAACCGCGGTCCCATCGACCGCGACCGTGCAGGCGCCGCATACGCCATGTCCGCAGGCTACATGGACGCCGCCGGCCCCGGCCCGCTCGCGCAGGAAATCACTCAAGAGGTAACGCGGGCGCACGCGCGCATGTAGCTGCGCACCGTCGACCGTCATCGAGACATTGAGCGATTCCTCGATCACGCCGCAGGTGCCCAAAGTGTCATGATGCCAGCGGCGCGTTGGCTGACTACCGGTGCGACCTCCAGCCGGTAGCGCGCGCTGGAATAGATGTCGCAGTACACGGGGCCGGTGAGATCGTCCTGCAGGGCGCTTGCCAGATCACTCGTTCGCGGCGGACGCGGAAACTCTCGCGCGATCACTCGCGCCATCGTGGGACAGGAAAGACCTGTGGCACACACTCCGCTCACGGCGACGCGGCAGTCACCATCGTTCAATGTGACCATGGCGCTGACCACCGGCGCGTGGCCGTCGCGACGCGCGACTTCGTAGAATCCGGCTGGCCCGGCGCGACGCGGCCAGAGCACATGAGTGACGACAGCGTTGGGCGGCACCGTGTTTCCCGCACCGAGCACGGCCGCGGCCGACACGGTTTCCTCAGCGTCCGGATAACGTAAGACGAACTCCGCGCCCAGTGCCATGGCGACGGCCGGCAATTCCGCACCCGGACTGTTGGTGACCAGGTTGCCGGCCACGGTGCCGCGTTGACGCACGACGGGATTGGCCACCCAGGCGAGCGCCTCGGCGAGGCCGGCGATGCACTCACGGACGATGGATGAGCGCAGCGCCTGCTCCTGGCGTACGAGAGCGCCCATGCGCACATAAGTGGGCAGGATCTCTATGGCATCGAGGCCTGCGATCCGATTGATGTCGATCACGAGTTCTGGCCGCACGAGCCGCCGTGTCATGAGCGGCATCAAGCTTTGCCCGCCGGCGAGTAATCTTGCCCGCGCTCCATGCGATGCCAGCAGCCTGGCGGCGTCGCTCACGCTGCTCGGCCGCGCATAGGCGAAAGGCGCCGGTTTCAAGTGGTGCTGGCCTTGTGGCTGTGAACGTAGCGTTGCGATACACCGGCCGCGCCGATGTCCTCCGCCCAAATTTCCGGCTTTTCGGCGATGAAGCGCTGCAGCAGTTGGTAGCAGGCGGGATCATCGGCGACGGTCACGCTCATGCCGGTCGATCGCAGCCAATCATCCGCCGCCAGAATGGTGCGGCTCTCGCCGACAACCATGGTCGGCACACCAAACAGCAATGCCGCGCCGCTGCACATGTAGCAAGGCGACAGCGTCGAGTAGAGGACGGACTCACGATACACCGAGGCGGGTAGACGCCCGGCGTTCTGAAAGCAGGACATTTCGGCGTGCAGGATCGGATTGCCATCTTGCACCCGGCGGTTGCGTCCGCGGCCGATGAGCTCGCCGCGATAGAATAGAGAAGCGCCGATCGGCAGGCCGCCTTCATGATAGCCGGCCAATGCCTCTTCAAAGGCAATCGCCAAGCCGGGGTCGGAAGGGGGTTGGGCTGACAGCATGAAGCGAGATCTCCCTGTTATCGCGAAAAGATAGCAACTCTCGCGTCGGAGTGGATCAGGCAATGAAGATTTGTTTATCGTGCACCTATTTTCGGCACGAAGGTTCCGTGCGTGCACAATAACGGTGCTCCAAGGCGACGAGCAGCGCCCTCAGCAATGGCGATGGACCGCCGCACACGAAGGAAAATCATGCTATCTCCCAGTGCCTGGATATTCAGTTCGATCATTGTTGCCAGCGCATGGGGTGGCAGCGCTGCGTACGCGGCTGAGGCGCTGCCGCGTGCGGGACGGCAGCCTTTGTCGGACTTGCCGATCACGGCGCGAATCAAAGTACCGCCGGGTCCGGCGTGGCTCGAGACGGGCTTCGGTTCGCTGTGGGTGACGCAGATAAACAGCACGGAAGTGCTGCGCATCGATCCTGACACCAACAAGGTGATCGCCACCATCCGCGTGGGTTCGAAGCCGGAACTGGGCACCGGCATGGGATTGGGATACGTATGGATCGCGGATACCAAGGATAAATCCATCGAGCAGATCGATCCGAACACCAATCAAGTGGCGGCAACCGTCAATGTCGGGGTGCGCGGCGAAGGAACCGGTCTTTCGATCGGCGAGAATTACGTATGGATCTCCGCGGAGGGCATTCCCCTCTCGCAAATCGATCCGAGAACCAACCGGCTGGGGCGTCAGTTCGCCGGCGGCAAGCGCGACGACCCGCTGCGCGTGGGATTCGGCTCCGCGTGGATCGTGGACGAACCGCACGGAGAAATTTGGAGGGTCGACTTGGCTCGTCTCGAGGAACTACCCTCTTTGTAAACGTTAACGCAGCGCGGCGTGTAACTCGCGGCAGACTCTGACGACGTCGTCGTCGTTCATGGCTGGGAATAAAGGCAGGGTGACGGTCTCGCGGCCGACTCGCGCTGCCACCGGCGTGTCTTCTGGTCGGTACCCCAGTTCGCGGTAATACGTGAGGCCAGGGATGCACGGGTAATGAACACCTATACCGATGCCGCGGTCGGCCATGCGCGCCTGAAATTCGGGGCGCGTCATGCCTTGTGCAGGGAAGTCGATAAGGACTTGAAACATATGCCAGCTGTGGCCGGCGTCGCCGCGAGCCGGTAGCACCACGGGTTTGAAACCTTCGAGCTGCTCAAAATACTGAGCCGCCAGCTCGAGCCGCCGCGCGTTGAAACCGTCGAGGCGGCGCAGCTGACTGATACCGACTTGCGCGGCAACGTCGGTGAGGTTGCTTTTCGCACCCGGAAGGATGACGTCGATTTCGCCCGCCGCGTTGCGCTTGATGCCGTGAAAGCGATAAGGGTCCAACCTATCGGCTTCGCTTTTATCCGCGGTGGAGATGGCGCCGCCCTCGGTGGTGGTCATGTTCTTGTTGGGGTGAAAGCTGAACACCACGAGATCGCCAAAGCTGCCGATGAGGCGGCCTCGGTAGCGGGAGCCGATGGCATGGGCGGCGTCTTCTACGACACGCAAACGACGCTCTTTCGCGATCGCATACAGCGCATCCTGGTCCACCGGCAGCCCCGCGAAATGCACCGGCATGATAGCGCGCGTGCGCGGGGTGATTGCGGCGGCGATGAGATCGATATTGATGTTGCGGCTATACAAATCGATGTCGACGAAAACCGGTTTGGCACGAACCCGGGCGACGACATTGGCGCTGGCAGCAAAACTCATCGCGGGCACGATGACTTCGTCGCCTTCGCCGACGCCGGCTACCTCCAGCGCCATTTCCAGCCCCGCGGTCGCCGAGGTCATGACCCGCAGGTGCCGGGAACCGCCCAGATATTTTGCCAGAGCCGCCTCAAAGGCGTGAACCTTCGGGCCGCTGGCCAGTTGTCCGGAGCGCAGCACCTCGCCTACGGCCAAAATGCTGTCTTCGTCGATAGACGGCCTTGTGAATGGCAAAAAGGGCTTCATGGGCATGGGCACTCGCATAGGCTCTATTTTAGATGCAATCAGGTCGCTACGCGATCATGGTCCCTTCCTCAGGAGACGAAAAGCGCGATTGGCAAAATGACGCCCGCCGCGAGCAGCCAGCAACCGGTGCGCTTGCGCTGAATGTGGGTCAAGCCAATCCAAAGCCCCAAAGCCGTCGAGGCGGTGAGTGCCAGGGCGACGAACAGGAAGAACCACTTCAACAGAATCGTACTCAATGTCGGGCCCTTTTCGTGCCTATCTGGCGCAGCTGTTTGTTGTTGGTCGCTTTTTGATTCCGGTTCGGGTTCATCGTGGTGCCCCAGCTCGAACACCTGATCCTTGTGTATCGAGCTCAGCTTTTCGATGAGCACCGGCGGCGTGTAACTGCCGTGGGATTCGTGCAGATTGAAAATCTGCAGTGCTCCGGTGAGCGCGAAAAAAATCACGCTGGGCGCAATGAGAATCCCGATGTAGCTATGCCAGAGGCGAATCGATGACATTCAAAATCCTGCTTGGTTGCATGCCGCGTTGGCTCCAAGACCAGTATATTGAACCATATGCAGACCAGAATCGATTTGCGTGAAGCTCGCTCCGACCTTATATACGGGTTGAACGATGCGCCGCCGCTGCGGCTCTCTCTCTTGGTGGCGCTACAGCACGTCGTTGCGGTATTCGTGGGTATTGTCACACCGCCGTTGATCATTTCCCGGGCGCTGAAGTTGCCTACCGCGGATAGCGTCTTTCTCGTCAGCATGGCGCTATTGGTCTCGGGAGTGGGAACATTGCTGCAGACCCGGCGGCTCGGGCCGGTGGGCTCGGGGCTGCTCAGCATTCAGGGCACGAGTTTCGTGTTCTTGGGTCCGATCATTGCGCTCGCTCAGTCTGTGTTGAGCACCGGAGGCTCGCAGCGCGACGCTTTGGGGTCGGTATTCGGCGTGTGTCTTGCCGCATCGCTGATCCCCATCATCTTGAGTCCCTTCATCCGATGGGCCAGTCGCATCATCACCCCCTTGGTGACTGGCATCGTCGTGACCTTGATCGGACTTACCCTGGTGGAAGTCGGTATCACCAGCGTCGGCGGCGGTTTCGAAGCGAAGCAGGACGGCAGCTTTGGTTCCGCAGAAAATCTCGCCTTGGCGCTCATCGTCATAGCGCTCATCGTGATCCTGAACGCCGGCAAGCGGCCTTGGATGCGCCTTCTGTCTGTGATGGCCGGATTGGCCGGCGGCTATGTCGTGGCGTTACTCGCTGGAAGAATCGCGTTCAGCGAGTTTTCGCACACGCCGTGGGTGGCTGTACCAATTCCTTTTCGCTACGGTCTTGGCTTCAAAATCACGGCGCTGCTGCCCTTCGCGTTTTTGTACGTTATCACTGCGGTCGAATCCATCGGCGACATCACGGCCACGTCCTCGCTCACGGGCGAGCCCATTTCCGGCCCGGTGTACCTTGGGCGGCTGCGCGGCGGCGTCATGGCTGATGGGGTTGCATCGCTGTTGGCGGCCGCGCTCAACTCCTTTCCGAGCACCACCTTCGCGCAAAACAACGGCGTGATCCAGCTGACCGGGGTCGGCAGCCGTAACATTGGTACGTGGGTGGGACTCATACTGATTGTGCTGGGCTTGTTTCCCGTCGTCGGCAGCGTCATCGACGCCATGCCACAGGCCGTCCTCGGTGGGGCCACCATCATCATGTTCGGCACGGTGGCGGTGGCCGGTATCAAGATTCTCGCCGGCGTGAACATGGATCGCCGCGCATCGACGATCGCGGCGATTTCCTTGGGCTTGGGTCTGGGTGTCACTTTCGTGCCGACCGTTATCGGGCAGATGCCGCAGCTGGTGCGCGATCTGTTCTCCTCCGGGATTGCCGCCGGCGGCATGTGCGCGCTGTTTCTGAACTTGCTATTGCCGGGACGGGAGTAGCCGCGAGTGGCCACCAAGACATTGCTCGTGAAGCACATTCACACCCTCGTGACGATGGACGAGGAGCGGCGCGAATTGGCGGATGGCGCCATGTTCATCCGCGGACCTTGCGTCGAGCGCGTCGGCTCGAGCACAGATCTGGCGGCGCTTGCGGATGAAGCCGACGAAATTCTGGACCTCAAGGGGCGCTACGTCGTGCTGCCCGGTCTGGTGAACACGCATCATCATTTTTATCAAACTCTGACTCGTGCGGTGCCGCAGGCGCAGTCCAGCGAGCTATTCGATTGGCTGCGGCACTTGTATCCCATTTGGATGCGATTGGACGCGCGCGGCGTTTATGTCAGCGCGCAAATGACGGCCGCCGAATTGCTGCTCTCCGGCTGTACCACCACCAGCGACCATCTGTACTTGTTCCCGAATGACAGTACGCTCGATGAGGAGATCCGTGCGCTGCAGGAGCTGGGCATGCGTTTCCACCCATCGCGCGGCAGCATGAGCGTCGGTGAGAGCCAAGGCGGCTTGCCGCCCGATGCGCTGTGCGAGGCCGAATCCGACATTCTGAAGGACAGCCAGCGGCTGATCGAGCGCTACCACGACAACGCACGCCATGCCATGACGCGCATGACGCTGGCACCATGCTCGCCGTTTTCGGTGTCGCCTAATCTGATGCGCGAGTCGGCGGCCCTGGCGCGCAGCTATCCGGGCGTCCGCCTGCACACGCATCTAGCCGAGACCGAATTGGACGTTAAGTTCAGCCTCGAGACATTCGGCATGACACCGGGAGAATTCGCCGAGAGTGTCGGCTGGACCGGCAGCGATGTGTGGCACGCGCACTGCGTTCATCTCGATGAGAGGGCCCTTGGGCAGTTCGCGCGCACGGGCACGGCGATAGCGCATTGCCCCAGCAGCAATCAGCGCCTCGGCAGCGGCATCGCCCCCGTTCCGCGCATGCTGGAATTGGGGATTTCCGTGGGTCTTGGTGTGGACGGCGCAGCCTCGAACGATGGCTGCAACCTGTTGCATGAAGCGCGCACAGCTTGTTTGTTGGCGCGCGGCGGCGCGCGCGATGCCGCGGCCATGCAGGCACGAACTGCGCTGGAGCTCGCGACCCGCGGCGGCGCCCAGGTATTGGGCCGCGACGACATCGGCTGCTTGAGCGCGGGCGTGTCGGCCGATTTCATTGCTTTGAACATCGACCGGCCGCAATTTGCAGGCGCTTGGGATCTGGTGGCCGCACTCATACTGTGTCAGCCCGACCGCGTGGATTTCAGCTACATCAATGGCCGCAGAATCGTCGATGAGGGACGGTTGGTAACGGCGGAGCTGCCGATCCTGATTGAGCGCACGCAAGCCGCGGCGTGTGCGATGGCGCTTACCGGCGTGCGATGAACGCCCCACGCGCTTCCACGATCTCGGGTCTTCCGCTAGAGTAAAAGAAAATGCGCGTTCAAGACCTGTCTGCCGCCGTATTGCTGCTTACACTGCTGGTAGGAATATCCACCCCGTCCGTGGCCGGGACAAGAGCGCCAGCAACGGGGCGAACGGCGATCCTGTGCGCCTTCGAACCCGAATGGACGGCGCTTGTTGGGCTCGTGAATCATCCGCAAACCCGGACCATCGAAGGCATGCGAGTGGTATCCGGCACACTGGAGGGCCAGCCCGTCTTGCTCATGGAGAGCGGCGTCAGCATGGTCAATGGCGCGTTGAATACCCAATTCCTGATCGACCGCTTCCCGGTCAAGCGCATCGTGTTCTCTGGGATAGCGGGTGGTGTGGACCCAGCCTTGGGCATCGGCGACGTGATCGTACCGGAGCGCTGGGTCGAGTCCATGGAGTTGGTTCTCGCTCGAGCAACGCCGGACGGCTTCAAAGCGCCCGACTGGATGCCCGGAATGCTGGACCTGCCGGGCTACGGCATGATGCTGCCGCGCGGCGTACGTGTGGGCAGCGCCCACCATGTGGAAAAATATCTTGACGCCTTTGCGGTGGATCCCGGCCTGTTCGCGATTGCCCGCGATGCTGTCGGCGGCCTCGCGCTCAAGAATTGCGCCGCCACTCGGGCCTGCCTAGACAGGGTTCCCAAGGTGGTGATCGGAGGCACGGGCATCAGCTCGCCGGTCTTCGTCGATAACAAGGAATACCGCGAATATTTGTACAACACCTTCCACGCAGGCGTCACCGACATGGAAAGCGCTGCGGTGGCACAGGTTGCGTTCCGCAACGAGATCCCCTTCATCGTCTTCCGTAGCGTCTCCGATCTGGCCGGCGGCGACGCAAGCACCAATCAGATGAATACCTTCATGCAGCTAGCTGCCGACAATTCCGCCTCGGTAGTGACGGCCTTCATGCGGGCTCTTGGTCATGGGGTGGGACAGCCGCGACCCCGGTGAGCAACATCAAGGCGAACCTTCTCATCCTATGTCCCTGTGTGACAATATTCGTAGTTATGAGGTCAGCGCGTGAAAGCCCGACGTTCGAAGCCGGTGCGGATGTCGGCCGGCAATAATTGCGCAATCCCATGTAGTAGCAGGGGAAGGAGGACTAAATCGTCGACAACTCCCAGCACCGGCATTGCGAAATTGGCCGGCTCCAGCGCATAAATGCCGAGCAGGGCGATTACGGGCAGCAGCCATATCGGGCGGTTGGGATGCCGCAGGGCGTACCATAGCAAACTGAGGTCGCGGCCGCCGAGACGCCATAGGCGAAGGAGTCGAAGCATAGGTCATACCTCCCGTTGATCTCTGGTGGACCTAGTCCGCGACGCCAAGTTCGCTCACAGCATACCTTCGGCTACGGATGACAACACATTGGGGCTATTTGAGCCAGAGGAGCGGTGAAAGAGCCGACGCGGGTACCGCGGCAGGCGATGAAGGGTATCAATCGAGTAAATGCAACCGAGGTGGCGATGTCTTCGAAACAGCAGGCGATTGCAGAATTGGCCTATCTCTTGTGGGAATCGCGCGGGCGGCTGGAGAACTCCGCCGAGCGTGATTGGGCGGAGGCCGAAGCGCTCCTGGCCGTGAGGGACTTTCGTCGCAGCGAGCTTCCGCCGGGCGGCGAACTCGCCGTCGGTGACGTCCTTCCCAGCGAAAGTGGGGCCGCCGGCAAACTGGCTACCAGACGCAAGACCGACCGCAAACCCACGATCACCGCACGCCGAGAGTCGAAGCGCTCGGCCAAAAAAGGCTCACCTCCGGTGGAGTGAAAATCAACAACCCCGCAAACGGGGGGATGGCAATGCGTGAGCTCTCAGGCCAAGCTCGGATCAGACTTACAACTCGCAAAGGGATGAAGATGTACGGGGCAGTTCTCGGGCTCATGACATGCGCCGGCGCGTGGATCGCCTGGCGGCGGCATCCGCTTTACTCTGCCCACTCTAGCTTTCGCATGCTGGCGGAGATATTGCTGCTGATTGCGGGGTGCATTTCCATCATCGCGCTGACCGTTCGGTGGACGGAGCACAGCTCATTCGCAGTGCAGATCGGGTCGATGTTGACGGAAGTGGTCGTGTTGACGCTCGCCATGGTTTTTTCCATTACGGCCATACAAACCCCGAAATTTGCGCAGTTGCATACCGTGCTGCCGCCCACGGTCACTGTGCTCAATTTGTACCGTCGCAGCGTCCTGACTTGGGCAAAGGCTGCCGTGGCGTTCCTCCTGATGTGTGGGCTGTTGTGTTTCATTCCCGGACCCATCAGGTACATCTCGGTATGTGTTCTGGTGTTGGCCGTAATGATCGCCGCCATCATGCTGCCCACTGCGTATTTCATGGCGCTCAAAATGGACCGGGCCGCCACCGCGCTGCAATTGCATCCTTGGTTGCACTGGCATTACAGCCAGGAGTCGTGGGAGGCATGGACACGTACGCGCGTGGAACGCTTAAGATCACAACCAAGTACATTCGAGCTGAAAAGAGATTGGCTACGGGTAGCGGAGGTATGCATAGGCGTGTTGGTGGGAACTCTGATCTTCACGCCGGGTGGTTGGGGTGAACGGGCGGTGTGGGCCGCAGTTTGCTGTACGCTAATTCTCGTGTTCATCGAGATCGCGGCCTGGGAGGCGCGCCGAGCGCCCCAGAAGCTGCGCAATAAATTGCAGCGTGCCGCGCCGGATGCCTACTTCGGACCGGATGGAATGTTGTGCGATGGCGCCATGTTTACCTGGCTGGGAGTTAACGTCTATCTGGTAGCCGCGTCGGTGGACGCGATCGAACCGCGCAGCCTTTGTTTCTCATTCGAGAAAATCGTACCCAATCCGTATGGATACGCGCAGACGGTGACGATCGCTCAAAGTGTGCTGGTCCCACCGGGCTGTGATCCGTCCGATCTGTCGCTGCTGCGTACCGCGCTCGCGGCTCGCTGTCCGAGCGCCAAGATTGCAGTCGCGTGAGGGCAACAGCAGGGAGCCGCATGAAAGGAATATTCAGGTCGAGCCAAGAGAGCCGCACCCCTCACATATTTCGCCTTGCGCGGCCGGCGCTCGCCGCTTTGGCGGGCATGTTAGCGAGTACCCATGCCGTCGCGGAGACGCGAGTCGCCTTGATCATCGGCAACAGCGCCTATGAGAAGCCGGATATGAGGCTGCCAAATCCCGCGAACGACGCCGCCGCAATCGCGCGGGTATTGAAGGCGGATGGATTCGAGACGATCGTCAAGTTGAACCTCAAGCGTTCGGACTTTTATCATGCCGTCGATGATTTCGGCTCCAGGATCAGCCGTGATCCGCACGCGGTAGGTCTTTTCTATTATGCCGGCCATGCTGTGCAGGCCGACGGCGTAAATTATTTGATCCCCGTGGATGCGGACATCCAGGCGCAATCGGATCTTGAGCCGAACGCATTCGATGTCGGCCGGGTGCTGCGCTCCATGAAGGGCGCACAAAACGAGATGAACATCGTGATTCTCGATGCATGCCGCAACAACCCGTTGCCGAAGACACGCGGCATGGATCGTGGGCTGGCGCGGATGGATGCGCCGAGCGGCACGTTCATCGCCTATGCAGCCGGGCCAGGTCAGACGGCGCAAGATGGCGCTCCCGGCACCAATGGCGTGTTCACCGGCGAGGTCATCAAGGCCATGTCGGAGCCGGGTCTGCAGGTGGAGCAGGTGTTCAAGAAAGTCATCGTCGGCGTCAAGGCGGATACGAAAGGAGCGCAGACGCCGTGGATGGAGACCTCGCTCCAGGGCGACTTCTATTTTCTGCCAAAAACCGCCGGCGCGGCGGCCACATCAGGAGCCGCCGCGGCGGCTGCGGCTGCAACACCCAATGCGCCTGCGAGCGTTCGACACGTCGACAGCCAAAACGAATTGGAACAGTCCTATTGGGACCGAATCAAGGACAGCACCGATCCCGCGGATTTCAAGGACTATAAGACGCAGTATCCGAACGGCCCGCATGCGGCCGAGGCGGCGCTATTGATGCGCAAACTCAACCGCACCACGGCCAGCAACACGCCGAGCACTAGCGCGACAGCTCCGCAGGCAGCATCCATCGCGACACGGACGGTTACCTCGACGCCGGCACCCGCGAGTGCGGCCCGATCGCCGGTGGAACCCGGCGCGCAGGGCATGTGGACCATGAAGGTGCCCTCGCCACAGGGGATCTCCACCTGTTATTGGGACGTCAAAGGCAGTGGTGCGTATAGCGCATGGTGCGTGGGCGCGGCGCCGCTAGCTCATGCCGGCACGGTATCGGTGGCCGACGGGAGGTGGACCTTGAACGCGACTACGATGAATTACACCGACGGCGGCACGTACGTATTTTCCAATCCCAACACGCTGGTCATGACCGGCAAGCTTGGCACTGCCGCCTGGCTGCGGTCGAAGTAGATCAGTGGCCGGTGTGATCGCCTTTGCGGCTCGACTCGAACAGGAACCAGGTGCGGCGCTCGGTCTCGTCGATCCAGTTCTCGATCAGGCTGGCGGTCGCAATGTCGCGCAGCTCATCGACAACATCGTGAACTTCACGCAAGCGCGCGGCCAGCATCTGATTGTCCTCGCGTAGCTCCGCCAGCATATCGAGCGGATCCACGTACTCGGCGTCGTTGTCCTTGACGCGCTGCAGCCTGGCTATGTGCCCGATCGAGCGCAGAGTCGAACCGCCGGTTTTGCGGATGCGTTCGGCAATGGGATCGGTCATCCCATATAGCTGATCGGCTTGTTCGTCGAGCAGCAGGTGATAGTCGCGAAAATGCGGCCCGCTCATATGCCAATGAAAATTCTTGGTCTTCAGGTACAGCGCGAACACATCCGCCAGAATGCCGTTCATGCCCGCGGCAATATTCTTGGGGGCATCGGCGCCCAGATCCGTGGGAGTCACCAATGGGGAGGCGCGACGGGCTCGCAGTTCGCTGTCTTTACTTCGATCTTTCTTGGCCATGATTCGCTCTTTTGTGCAGGTGGGGATCAGCGGTTAGCAGCTAAACGCGCTAGCGTGCCGTCATATTAAGCCGCTGCGGAGCGATATGGAACTTCGTTAGCACATGCGGGGCCAAACGACTCTTGGGGAGTTGCGACCCAGCCGGCGGCCCGGTCGAGGCGGTACTGCTAGGATGACGGAGTCTTAATCGGCTCAAGCGTGCAGCCGTCAACGGCAGCCGCAACGGGCCGTTTTTCCCGCAAAGGATCGCAAAATTTGACCAAGAAAATACAGGGCCGCCGTGCTGACACTGCGCTGCAAGCGGGCTTCGTAGCGCTTGTGACGTCGCTAGTAGTTGTGACGTCGTTGCTGGCAGGCGGGTGCGCGGCCCCCGCCGGAAACGGTGCACACGTCGGCGACTCGGCACCGCGGGCAACGGCGCTTGCATTGCCGGTGTTGCGCCGCGAGGACGCGCTATGGCTCGAGCGCGTTTCCTTCGGTCTCGACAGCGTCAGCGTGGCGGACTACCGGCGGTTGGGCCGGGAACGATACCTCGAACGTCAGTTGCGCCCGCAGGAGGCTGACCTGCCCGCACCCATCGCCGCGGAAATCGACGCATTGGAAGTGACGCATGCGGATCCGCAGCGCTGGTTGGCCGACGTCAATGCTCAATACAAAGTCATCAATGCGATGCCGGATGGCCCGGACAAGGAGCAGGCCCGCAAGGCGTTGAATGATCGGGGCAACCGACTCGGGTATGAAGCGGTACGCCGCGACTTGCTGCGCGCCGTGTACTCGCCGGCGCAACTGCAGGAGCAGATGGTGTGGTTCTGGCTGAATCACTTCAGCGTATTTCAATACAAAGCCAATCTGCGCTGGTTGGTGGGTGATTACGAAGAGCATGCGATCCGGCCGCATGTCTTTGGGCACTTCCGTGATCTGGTCATGGCGACGCTCGAGCATCCCGCCATGCTGCAGTATCTGGATAACAATCAGAACGCCGCCGGACACATCAATGAAAATTACGCGCGCGAGTTGATGGAGCTGCACACCCTCGGCGTGGGCAGCGGCTACTCGCAGCAGGACGTGCAGGCTCTCGCGCGCGTGCTCACCGGCGTAGGAGTCAATGCCGGCGATGCGCCGAAGCTCAAACCGGAATTGCAGCGGCTGTATGTGCGCAAGGGCGCGTTCGAGTTCAATCCCGCGCGTCATGATTTCAGTCCGAAGACCTTGATGGGACACCCCATCGAGGGTCATGGATTCGACGAGGTGGAACACGCGCTGGCTCTGATCGTCGCGCAGCCGGCCTGCGCGCATTTCGTGTCGCGGCAACTCGCGACATATTTTATCGCCGACAATCCGCCGCCGGCGCTGGTGGAACGCATGGCGCAGACTTTCATGCACACCGATGGCGACATCGCTGCGGTCCTGCGCACCATGATGTTGTCGCGCGAGTTCAATGCCGCGCTCGGGGGTAAGTTCAAGGATCCGATGCGATTCGTGGTCTCTGCGGTTCGCTATGCCTACGATGGCAGACCGATCTACAACACCCGCCCAATGCTCAGCTGGTTGAACGGCTTGGGCGAGGGTCCCTACAATCATCAGACCCCGGACGGTTATCCGCTCACGGAACTCAATTGGGCAAGCTCCGGCCAAATGAGCCGCCGCTTCGAGATCGCGCGCGCCATTGGCTCGGGCAATGCCGGGCTGTTCGATCCGGAGGACGGCAAGGCAGCCGCCGCCACGGGATTTCCGCAACTGTCGAACCGATTGTACTTCGAGGCTGTCGAACCCTTTCTGGCAACTCATACCAAAGACGCTTTGAACCGTGCCAATTCTCAGCAGGAGTGGAATACCTTCTTGCTGGCCGCACCGGATTTCAACTATGAATAATCGCAACGCAATCCGCATGAATCGTCGTCAGTTGCTGAAGGCGGCCGGCGCGGCCTTGCTGAGTGCCGGCATCTCCGGACGTCTATATGCGGCACCTGCCGGCGGGCCGCGGTTCCTGCTGGTATTTTTGCGCGGCGGCTATGATTCGACCAATCTGCTGATCCCTTACTCGAGCAGCTTTTACTACGAAGCCCGCCCCAACATCGCGATCGCGAAGCCCGATGCCGCCTCGAATACCGGCGCGCTGGCGCTGGACGGCGATTGGGCCCTGGCGCCCGCCGTGCGCGACAGCATCGGCGCCATGTATGCGCAACGCCAGGTTGCCTTCGTCCCTTTTGCCGGAACGGATGACTTGTCGCGCAGCCATTTCGAGACGCAGGACAGCATCGAACTCGGCCAGCCGGGCAGCAATGGACGCAACTATCGCTCCGGCTTTCTCGGCCGCCTCTCCGATATCTTGGTGGCGGCGGGCCGCCCCACGGATGCCCGCTCCGGCTCGAGCGATGCCAACGCGTCGATCTCCTTCACCGATGCGTTGCCGCTGGCGTTCGAAGGGACGATCACGGTCCCGAATCTGTCGCTCAAGAATGTCGGCAAGCCGCCGTTCGATGCCCGCCAAGCAGGAATCTTGAGCGACATGTATGCGGGCCATCACCTGCAAAGCGCCGTACGGGACGGACTCGAATTACGGCAGGAGGTGGCGCAAACTTTCGCCGACGAGATGAACGCCGCCAATCGCAATGCGATCAACACGAAAGGATTCGAACTGGAAGCTGAGCGCATGGGCAAGTTGATGCGCGACAAGTACCGTATCGGCTTCATCGATGTGGGCGGCTGGGATACGCACGTGAATGAAGGTGGCGCCGAGGGCACTCTGGCCACCAATCTTGGCAGCCTGGGTCGCGGCCTGCAGATCTTCTCGCAGTCGCTTGGCGCCGAATGGAACAATACGGTGGTGGTCGTGCTGTCTGAGTTCGGCCGGACCTTCCGCGAAAATGGCAATCGCGGCACCGATCACGGTCACGGTACCGTGTATTGGATTCTCGGTGGATCGATCAATGGCGGGACCATCCGTGGCGAGCAGCAGCGTCTCGCCCGAGGCACTCTGTTCCAGGATCGGGATTACGCGGTGCTCAACGACTACCGGGGCGTGCTCGGCGGGTTATTCCACTCGCTGTGGGACCTTTCGCCGACGCAGGTTGGGCATGTGTTTCAGGATACGGCGCCGCTGGATCTGAAACTGGTGTGAGCGCAGCCCGTCTTGACGTTATCGACGGGCTTGCAGTCAGAAGGTTTTCGCGATCGTCACACGTCCGCTGATGCCTTCCAACGGATGCACGTGCACGTCTGCCACACCGGCCGCGGGTTCACCCGGCAGCCGGTCGATGTACCAAAATTCAGCCGCGTCTGCTTTTTTGTTCAGCATGTTGTATATGCCAACACCGAGGCTCCATCCGTCGCCGATGACGTAATGCGCATCACTGCTCCAAATTCCGTAGCCGTGGCCTTGCACCGCGTCGTCCGACGACAGCGGGTATGAACTCAAGTAGCGATATCCAACGCTGCCGCTCCAGGGCCCCAGATTCTTGACGTAGGCGTTGAACGATCCGGTTGCGAACGGGGCATTCGGAAGGTACTCACCCACGTGGCCCGTGCCATCGGCGTACGGGGTGGTGTAGCGGGCGCGATTTCCGGAGTAGCTGCCGTACAATTCCAACCAACGCAGCGGCTGATAGGTCCCATTGATCTCATAGCCGCGGCGGCGGCTTCCGGGACCAGCGGAGTCGACGCCGGCGTCCGGATCGTACGTGGTCTCCGACTCGGCGTGCAACGTGTAGAACGCGGCAGTCATCGTGAAGCTGGATGTAATATGCTGCCGAACGCCGATCTCCTCGCCGCTTTGGCGTGCGATGAGCGGCGCACCGACAATGTGCGCATTCTCGGCTGCGGTGACGCCGCGCAGATCGTCGCTGTGAAAACCGCGCCCGGCGCTCAAATACAATTCGGTCATTTCCACGGGCCTGAAAATCAGGCTGCCCTTGGGGGCCAGCAGATGCCCGCTCGCCGTACCGGTGTTGGTCCCCTTGTCTGATCCGTATTGCGTGTCGTATCGATAGCCGAACACCGATCTCAACCAATCCGTCCAATGTGTGGTGGCTTGCGCATACGCAGAGAAGCTGCTGAGACGCACGCTATCGGACTCGCTGAAATTCAGCGGATCATCGGCCGCGGGGATCAGCTGCCGATCCTTCGTGGGCAAGCGCAACACGTCGATGAAATCGCTGCGCGTCGCGACACCTGCAACGACGTCATTCTCTAGACCGAATAGCGGCGCCGTATGTTCGTAGTTGATCGAGCCGCCGATCGCCGTACGATCCTCGTGCTGCTCTTCTTGATCGCCATTGACCGGGTCGATCAAAAAATGAGTGAAGTCGTTCCATAGCGTGAGCCGGTTGTCGAAAACGTAGGCGTTGGTGCGCAGTTCCCCCTGCGCGACGGGCTTCGCCATTTGCAAGGTCAAACTCGTACGTTGCGCTTCACCGCCGTCGCTGGGATCCAAGGACCCATAGCGGCTGATGAGACCCTCGTCCATGGCACGTTCGGGTTGATCCGTGGTGGAGTTCCAAGTGCCGTGGTACTCCATCGCCGTCAGCGTAAAGCCGTCGGTAGCCTCGCCGGCGCTATAGCGCAACACGGCATTGATCTTGCGCAGTTCGTCCGGATTCACCCACGGGCCGTTGTAGTGCTGCAGCTCCAATGCACCCAGCAGATTACCGTCGCCGAGACTCACCGAACCGCCGCCAAAAAATCGCTGGTAGCCTAGCGTGCCGTCCGTGAAGGAGAACTGAGGAGCCATCGTATCGAGGTAATTGATATGCACGGAGCCCACGGTCGAGAAATCACCTTCGTTGGCGTAATACGGCCCCTTGGTATAGGTGACGTTGGTGGCAAGCTCGGGGATCATGAAATTCAAATCCGTATACCCTTGGCCGTGCGCGTGCGTCGGCTCATTGACGGGCATGCCATCGACGAACGTACCGAGGTCAGTTCCATGGTCGAGGTTGTAGCCGCGCAACAGATATTGATTAGCCTTGCCTTCGCCGCTGTGGCTGGTTACCTGCAAACCGGGTACGGTTTCGAGGAGCTGTGCGACGCGAAATGCGGGAGTCAGTTGCAGTTCGTCATTGACGATCACTCCCTCGCTGGCCGTGCTGGCTGTGCCCATCAGCCCAAGCCGCTGGGCGGTGACCGTGACCGCCTCCAGTTCTTCGATGACCGGCTCGGCCGTCGCAGTCGCCAAATCTGGCGCCGGCGTCGGCGCAGCATGAGCCGGCCATACGGCGCACACCGCCAGCGCCCAAGCCAGCGCGACTTTCTCGCCCGAAATAACTCGGCTCAGTTTCAATTGCACACGACCCCCCACTGTATTCGAGCAAAATGCGCCCGTGGCAGGCTTGGGTCAGGTAACTTACTGTTCTAATTATTGTTATTTAACGTTAAGCGCTGTCAATGCCCCGCCTGCAAGTGCGCGGCGTCTATAATCGAGCCAATGCGTGCTCCGTCCCCGCCTGGTCCGATAGTTCGACTCGACCAGTTATACGCGCTCCGGTAAATAGCGAACCCATACAGCTGGTGGTCCTGAGACTGCTGCAAGGCACCAAGACGGCGGCATCGGTAAAAACACCGACGATTCCGTTCGGTCCCGTCCGACGTATGCTGGCGTAATCAGCCTATGGGAAGACCGCGTGATGTAGCCCACAGTCGTAACCCTGCTGATCACACTGACACACGGGTCACACTGACACACGGGGAACGATTCATGGCTAGCAAGAAAACTTCGTCTTCGCGAGGGGCACGACTCGACGCAATCGCTCTTCTCAAGGCCGATCATCGCCAGGTCGAGGAATGGTTTTCGAAATTCGAGAAGGCGAACAAGTCGCGGAAGCAGCAGCTGGCAGCGAATATCTGCGATGCATTGACCGTCCACACCGAGATCGAAGAGGAAATCTTCTATCCCGCGTTCCTGCGGGCGACGGGCGACAAGGACATGCACCATGAGGCAGTAGTCGAGCACGACGGCGCCAAGAAACTGATAGCGGAGATTCAGGGCATGTCCCCGGACGATGATTATTTCGATGCCAAAGTGACGGTTCTTTCGGAGATGATCAAACATCACGTCAAGGAAGAGGAACAGCCGGGCGGCATGTTTGCGCAAGCGAAGAAATCGAGCATGGATTTGCGCGCGCTCGGTGAGGAGTTGATGGCCCGCAAAAAGGAACTACAGGCGGCGGCAAAGGCCGCCTGAGCAAGATCATGGCCGCGAAGGCAAGGTCCACGAAGGTAAATGCGTCGAAGATGAAATCGCCGTCCACGAAACGGCCGGCGGTTAAGTCTGGCGGAACACGCAAGTGGTCGGCGGACGTCGCCAAGCGTAGCGATGCCCTGGATCTGCCGCCAGGAATCTTCAAACTCCGCAGCGCGCACGCTATGGCGTTGGCTCTAAAGCAGTCGGCCGAAGCGAGTCGACGCCGGAAATCGGCACCGTTCCGCTCCGCCATGTCGATGTTGAATTTCGAAGTGAACCGGGCCGGCAAGGGGCTTAGCGCGTCGCGCCGCCACGTCCTCGAACAGGCCAAGGTTGAATTGCGCAAGGTGTTTCACCGCACCCCCGCTTGAGGATAGCGTCTACAGCTATAGGTCTAGAGATACCGGAGTGATGCTGCGCCTGCCCAGCAGGTAATAAAGTATGCCGGCTGCCAACATGCCGGCCTCGAAACTCAGATCAGTGCCGCCCAATAGCTTGGTCATCAATGGACTGCGGTAGAGATCTGAGTTGCTGCAGAATAGGCTGGCTGCCAGCCCAAGAATAAAAGCAACGACGCCCGCCCAGAGTACACCTCCGGAGTACCAATAGCGGCCGCCGCGCCATTTCATGAGGTCGGCGTGTGAGTAGCGCCCGCCGCGCATGAAGTAATCGAGCACCACGATCGCGATCCAGGGCCCGGTCCAAATCAGGATGTAGCCCAGCCACTGTTCGTACAAGTCGATGGCGTGACCATAGAACAAAGTGAAGACGCGGAAAGCCAACGTGAGCGCGGCGATCAGGAACATCGATGCGATTCGGCCCATGGGCAGCCGCAATGCCAGCAAACCCAGGCTCGACGTGTACCCATTGGGGACGTTGGCGGCGATGCTGCCGACGATGATCGCCAGCAAGAAGGGCGCGAGATACCAGCTTGGCAAGACCTTCGGCAGGTCCGCGACGGGATCGGTGAGCGCGCCGCCCAAGGCCATCGCGAACAGCACGCCGATGATTTCGCAAAATACCAACGAGACGAATTGACCTGCACCCGCGGCGACGGCGATGCGGCGCCATGAGGTCGTCTCCGGCAGATAGCGGCTGTAATCCGAGGCGAAGTTGGTCCAGGAGAGCGGGTAGGAGAAGATCAACCCGGTCACCACCAGCCAGGTGGCGAACTTGGCCGGGTGAATCGTCGCGGTCGCGGCGGCGGCGGCAAAATCGATGTGCGGGACCACCAGCACAGCGAACACCAAAAACAACAGCACCAACACGATGGCGCCGTACTTCTCGGCGGCGATGATGGTGGCGTGCCCATAAATGGCGATGAGAATCTCCGCGGCGAGCACCACCAGCAGCGCAACCGCCGATACCACGGAGGTCTGCGGCAGACCCACCATACCGAACAGATTTGCCAGGCTCTCCGTCGCGATCACGGAATTGATGGAGAACCAGCCGATCGCCGCGAGGGTGCTGATGAAAATCGGCAGCACCGCTCCGAGCTGACCAAAGCTGGTGCGCGAGGTCACGATGCCGGCGGTGCCGGTCTTCGGGCCCATGATGCTCGAGAACCCTACCATGGCACAGCCGAGTAGATTGCCGATGACGATGGCGGAAATTGATTCCTGTAGCGATAGCCCCTGTACGATCGCGAGGGACCCCGTTATGAGCACGACGTAATTGACGTTGGCGCCGACCCACAGCCGAAACAATTCGCCCGGCGAGCCGTGTCGATCCGTGGTCGGAATCGGATCGATGGCGTGACGCTCGATGCTCCATGGCTTGTCGGCGTCTACTTCAGGCGTCGCCATGTCGGGAGCGCCGCTCAATCGGGTTGCGTCGATGGGTCAGGCACCCAGCCATCCGCGCTCTTGCGAAACAGCGGACAGCAGATCGGCGAGGTGACGAGTGCCCGATAGGCAGGATCGATCGCCGACAACTTGTCGATCCAGACACGGGTTTCACGGATGGCGGTGACCACGCCGATCACATTGGCACCGAGCTTTTTCATGAGCGCCAGCTCTGCCGCCACCGTGCCGCCGGTGGATATGACATCCTCGACCAATAGCACACGCTTGCCCTCGAGCCGTTCGAGCAGCCGTGGGTCGATGTACACGGTCTTGGCCTGCACCGGCGTCGTGATCGAATTGACCGGGATCGACAGTTCATCCTCGAACCAGAATTTACGCGAGTAGCTCAAGGGCACGTAATTCGGGTGTCCGAGCTTCTTGCCCACGGAAGCTGCCAGCACCATGCCCAGCGTCGGCATGCCGACGACCACATCGGGAAGCAGCGGCCGCGCCAGGTCCGCCATGGCGCTGCTGAGGCGATCCTCGAGCGCAAAGGTGTTCTCGGTGATGCACAAATAGGCGATGGCGGTCGAGAAATCCGGCGGCAGCGCCAGGAACGGCAGCAGTGCCCAATCGCCATCGGGCAATTTCACCGGGAAGAACTCTCTATAGGGTGGCGGCGGCAAAACCGGCATGTGGGCCGCCGGAACGATGCGATCATGATAGGAACCGCGGTCCCGAAACTCAAGGCGCGTCGTCATCGTGCCTCTTTTCCTCAGTTAGGCGTGCTCCTTGATGATACCGAACTCGCTCAAGACGCGTTGCGCTTCTCGAGGGCCGTGCACGCGAGCTGCATGCATGCCGACGCTCGCGGCCGCCTCAACATTGAGCAGGTTGTCGTCGAGAAACAGCACCTGCGTCGGGTCGCAATCGAGCGAGTGGACCACATCCTCGAAAGCCGCGGCATCGGGCTTTATCTTGCCGGTGAGATGCGAGATAAAATGATGGTCGAAGGCTGCGCCCAGTCCCATGTCGTTCAACACTCGGGGCCAATGTAGTGCATTGCTGTTCGAAAGCAGTGCACGCCGATAGCGGCCAGGTATTCGCGCCAGCATTTCCATGACGCCCGGGTACAGACCGAGCGGCCAGCCTGCGAAGGATTCCAGAAATCGCTTGGGCTCGACTTTGAGTCCGAACTCGCGCGTCACACCGATCGCAAACTCGTTGGCACCCATCAGGCCGGTTTCGAACTGCCGCACCGACGTCGAGCGCAGCCAGCGAACCCAGAGTTCATCCACCGTAACGGAATTGCCGAGCCAGCCGAGCATGGTTTCCATGCCGCTGAGCTCTACGAGTACGCCGCCCACGTCAAAGAGCACGACATCGATATGAGGCGGAGCATGCTTACTCGGCATGCTGCGGATTGTGACATAGGCGTCAGACCGGCGAGCTAGGACGCGGGCTGGATCACGTAGCGCGGATCATGCGGCGGCCGGCTGAAGATCCTGCGCAATACGGGCTCGAACGTCGACAAGGGCTCGGACGGATAATCAGGATCGAAGGAACACTGGTCCCAATTGGCGCAGAAATCCTTGCATGCCTGATACCAGGGATGGTCGATGAACTCTTCGCGGGCGTTGCGATTGCCGCCGAAGTGGTGCACGTAATAAAAATTCTGAAACAGACCATGCTTCTCGACGATCCAGGTCACCTCGGCACGCACGTAGGGTCGGATGATGGCGGCGGCAATTTCCGTATGGTTGTAGGGCGCCAATTCGTCGCCGATGTCGTGAATCAGCGCCGCCACCAGCAGCTCATCATCGGCACCGTCGCGCAGTGCGCGCGTCGCCACCTGCAGCGAGTGGCCAAGGCGGCTTATCGGATAGCCTTCGAGCGAATGATCCAGTTTCATGAGCGAGGCGAGTATGTGATCCGGCAGCTGCTTGGCATACTCGCGCTCCGATTTATCCAACAGCTCGTAATCCTCGCGCGAGCCGTTTTCCATGCGTCGGAAACTCACCATCTTGTTCAAGTGGCACTCCCGGCGCCGGTCAACGAACGCCGCAACACGCGATAGCGGCTGCGTGGGCCATCGATGTCGATATAGCAGCCTTGCAAATGGCGCAAGCCTTCCTGCGGGTCGAAGCCGGTGCGGCCGTGCAACAGTCGGCAATTGTCGAACATCACCAGGTCGCCCTTATCGAGCAGGAAACGAATCTCGAATTCCGGCGAACGCAAGGCATGGTCGAAGACGCGGCGCGCCCGATAGTAAGCCGCCAGCTCCTCGGGCGGCAGCAGCGGCACGAAATCCAAGCGCGGACTGAAACGAATCGTTCGCACCTTGCCCCTGGCGTCCAGCTCGATCGGCACGGCGCTCGACAGCAGCTCGGTGTCCTTGTCACGGAAGCGAAATCGCACCGGGGTGGTTGAGAGGATGCGAAAGCCTTCCGGGTCTCGCGTACGCAGCGCCTCAGCCACGGTAAAGCCATCCACCAGCGTCGAGAGGCCGCCGCTGGTCTCGTTGGCAAGGCAGTGCAGGAGCTGCACGCCCGGCACGGGGGAGCGGTAGGGATTGTCGGTGTGCGGATCGAGCTTGATCGATGTATAGCCGAGGTCGTTGGCCTCCGCCGCGGGCTTGGAGCGCACTTCAAAGGTGACGCCAAAATTCGTTTCGCGTGGCCAACCGAACACGGAGGCGACCTTCAATACCTGTCCGGGATCCGTCGGTACACCTTGGAAGATGATGAATCCGTAGCGCAGGAATGACTCCATCCACGCTGCCACCTGGGCGTCCTCGGGATTCTCACGCCATTGCGCCCGAGGCATGTTGGCGAGCTTGGACTCCCAGAATACCGGTGCCGGGCAGCCGTAATCGCCCGGCGGCATGGCCGCCTCGGCGAGCAGTTCTCCCTCGGCGAAATCCGCCTCATGACCGTCGCTGAAGCGTACGTGCAGTCGACCCGGTGCCGGCGCCGACAGCGAGACGTAACGCAGATCCAAATCGAAGTCGGAGGGGTCGTGCAAGCGCTGGCCGCTCTGCAAATCCATGCTGTCCGGATCCTGGCAGCGCTCGCGCAGCCACAGCGGATGAATGCCGGTCTGATCGCCGTTGGGATGCACGACCGACAACTGGGTCGCCGAACTGATTTTGAGTTTCAAAGAATGCGGTTGGCTCGCCACGCCAAGCTCCTTGTTCGATCGTTCAACAGGAATTCCGGCCGGTGAATCTACCATGAAGACCCTCGCCGGACGAGCGCGGGGTCGTTGGATCAGGCCAGCATCGCCCAGGCGGCCACGGCGCCGTTGTGGGTCGCTCGTCCGGAACTGAAATGTTTAGGCTCAGCCGAGAAAGGCCCGCCGCCGACGGAGTAAAACCTTCAGGAACAGCTGATCAGTAGCGCTTGCTCCAGACGGGGCAACCCGGGAAGTAGTTCCCCTTGGCGAGTTCTGAAGCACAGCGCTCGCGGGCGCGCTGCGTGCCTCCCTTGAGCAACTCATCGACTTGATCCATGGACAGCACGTCCGGGTGTTCCTTCCACACAGAGTGCACCGGTGAGTCTTTCTCGACGTCAAGGTGGTAATAATCGATCACATCGCGCAGGTCGTCCGGCCAGAACTGATAGTCGTAGGAGGCGGTTGCGATGTCGCCTTCCATGATGACTTTTTGAGCAGGCGCGTAGGCGAAAACGCCGTCGGCCATGTGTATGTTCTGCCGCGCCCAATAGATGTCCAGCTTCATGGTGTCGTCTCCAATCTGCAGATGCTCATCGACTGGGATAAACTTTAGCTTGGCAGGTGATTTGGCCAGATTGTCCGGAAAGTCAGGGTCCGCGTGCGAAGTCATTTCTGCAAAGATACTTTCGTTGTCGCGCCGGGAAATTACCGTCAACCCTTCGGCTACCGCTTCGCGCAGTCCAAAGGTGTGGTCAAAATGGTGGTGGCTGACGATCAACTGCGTTACGGGTTTTCCTGGAACCAGCGCGCGCGCATGCTCTATCACAGCTTTCGCCTGCCAGCCTGGTACCGGCAGCTCGAACAACGCCATATGATCTTTGAACTCGATGACTGTCGTGCCGCCCTGGCTTATGCGCCATAGATGTGGTGCAACGGGCACCGAAGTCACCGCTGTTACAGGAGACGAAGGAGGTTCCGATGCATCGCGGACCGCCGCCGGCGCCGCCAGATCCGCAATCTTTTCATCAATGAGATAGTGATCGACGTATAGCTTGAAGTAGTCGATGTTGCGCCAGTCGATGCGCGTATCGTATCCCAGCGGGAGCAGCAATCCCGAGACGCTGGCGTACCCGGTAAAGTAGGTGGTGTAAGTCACCTCGCCCAAATCGGTGAACGGATTGCTCCAACGCACGAAAGCCGGCAGGTGATTTCGGGCAAAAAAACCTGCGCTCAATTTGTCGCCTTCCTTTAGCGTAAGGTCAACCACCGTGTATTCACCCTCCCGGCGGGGCGCAGACACGCTGGTGGAACCGTTGAGCGCGGTGCGCACGAGAACTACCGGGTTGTTGAGCATCCACATGCGCCGCATGTGGATGCCGTCCAGTTGCAGCGGGCTCTGACTCCACCGCGGCGCCCGTATCGTCTTGTCGCCCATTACGTCGAAGGCGATGTCGCCGTCGAGGATCTGATCAATCAGCGCATAGCTGTGGCCAAACACTCCGAGAAAAGGGAACAGCATATTGCGACGCTCCAGTTGCTGGAAGCGGCCATTCTCCAAATCATAGACTCTGCGTAAATCGTTCGCGGCCTGATACTTCTCGGGGGCGTTGAGAGAGGCGGTGATTCGGCCGCCACCGAACATGTAAGCGTATTGGCCGTACCCAATCAATGTGATGCTCTTGGCGGACCGCACACGATCCATCCCGCCTAGTGCCCCGGCGGCTTGTTCGATCAGCGTACCACCTGGCTTTGATGCGGCAGGCGCCGAGGGCGCACTCTCAGCTGTAGATCCGAAAAACAGCATGGTCAACATGCAGGTCGCGCCGATTCGTTCAGAGCTCTTTTTCATCAGCCTTCCCCTCTGTTCTAGAAACCGCGCGCCGGCAGCGTCTTGCTGGTCGGCAGGTTGATCTTGCAGGGTTTCGGATTCCACTTCGCGTTGTTCGGCTCGAGCTTGAACTCGTAGCTAGAGATGTACTCTTCGTTGAGAAAAGCCGGGTCCTGGACGACCGTAGTCAGAATTAGATACGAGATTCCCTCATCTTCAACTCGATCGAAATATTCTTTGAGCACCGCATTGCCGCTGTACGGAACTCCGTTGGCGCGCAGATATCCGGGAGTCATGTTGTTGGTCAAGACCTTTAGGCTGCCGCCCTGCCCGGGCTTGGGAGGCCCAAATCGCGGCACGAAGCCGGCGCGCTGCGGCTGCCTGAACCACGATGCCGAAGAAAATCCCTGCAATGAGGGCGGCGAGGCCGCCACAGGTTGCAACGCAGATTGAGGATCCTGAAAATGGAAAATCCGTGATTGCATCCCAGCATCTATATCGATTTCCATCGTCTGATCGTCGACCCAGTAAATATGCAGCCGCTCAGGCAAGCGCATCAATCCAGCCGCTCCATACACGCGGCATTCGGCTTGCTCGGCGATGTCCTTTTTTGGATCCCACGCCTTGGCGAATTGGCTGGCGGCTTGATTCACGGGTATGCCGGTGGTCTCGCCGATGGCCGGCGTCATCATGCGCCACCGCCAGTCTTCCCCGAGCTGAGCGACCCAATAGCCGGTCACATCTATCAGAGCCGCCTGCCTGGGTTTCAGCGGCGGCTCCTGCGGCGGGCGCTGTGCGATCGCTTGATACGCCGAGATGCACATGCATAGGCCCATCAGCAGCGTCCCGGCACGACGCAATGTCTTGGATTTGTTTTTCATTTCGTGCCGCCGTTCTTCAAACGGCTTTCTTCCCGGTAAACCGCGTCGATGAACAAGCGAGTCGACCAGGGTCCCTGATCGCTGCCGTACACACCGTCGTAATCGAAGCTCGGCCTGGCCTCCCGCACCTGTTCCAGCGTCATCCCCTTGGACACATAATAGCGGATTCGGCCTTGGATGATGCTCAACGCATCGTGATAATTGACGATCTCGGTTCGATCGCAAATTCGCCCGCGTCCGGGCACGAGATATGTCCCGCCCTCCTCATTTTGGCGCGGCACCATCATAGCAATGATGTCCGCCAATGCATCGAGAATACCGGCCAGCGAACCTCCATGCTCCGTATCGATCGCGGGATAGCGGTCCGTGTTGAAAATGTCGCCGGTGGCGATGACATCTGAGCGCCGAAAAAACACATAAGTGTCCCCATCGGTGTGCGCCTGCGGCGCGTGATAGAGCATCACGGCTTCGCCATTGAAAAAGGCCCACTGATCTTCGTACGGGTCGGTCGGGAGCCCGATCGGAGTAATGCTGCGGTTGCGCGCACGGTTCTGAGCATTAAGCAGGGTCAACCTATCCAATGTATTGATCTGCGATACGATACCTGCCCCGGGGGGTTCCCCCGGCTGCCCCGTGTTCATGTAACCTGACTTTGAAATGGCGGCATTGCCCCCAACTACATCCGGATCGCCGTTCGTATCGATGATGTATTCGATCGGCAGGTCGGTCAGCTTCTTGATCGCACCCAAGACCTGCGTACTCATCTCCGCCGGTCCAGCATTCACAACGACCACCGCATGCTCGCCGATTTGCACGGTCATGTTCGCGCCGCCGCTGACCAGCAAGTACACATGCTCACGTATAGGCCATGTTTCCACTCCCTGTGCAGCGGCGGCCGGCGCCGGTGCGGGCTTCGGCGTTTGCTTGCCGGCAGCGAAAGACCGATACGGCGTCAAAGCCGCGGCGACTATGGCGAGCATGCACGAGCGGCGAAAAGCCACGACGTTCAAGGCTTCGCTCCTGAATTGGGTACATCCGCTGTCGGTATGGGCAGGCTCTGCAATCTGTCCTGGTATTCGGGATAAATCGTACTTGCGCCGCCGCGCACTGCCTCCAGGGGTACGCCGTAGCGTTTTGCGTAGTAATCAAGATCGTTGTTCTGACCGGGAAGTATGAAGGCAACCCATCCCTTGGGATGCGAGACCTCGATCGAAGGTGTGCAGGTCGAACGAATCGGGGAATAGCCCGGATCGAGAATCCAGTTGGATGTGCGCACAAAAGGCTCTGTCAAATAAACCGGATCATGAATGATGGTCACGAGTGTCAAATAGTCGTCGTGCCGGACGAAAAATTCTTTGAGATGCGACTTTTCGCTGCGTGTAAGACCGTTGCGCCTGAGCCAGCCTTCTTTCAAATGGTCGGTGTCCACTTCAAGCATGTCGGCATTCCAGCGACCTGTGGAGAAGCCGCCCCAAGTGTGCAGCGCGTAAGCCGGCGGATGCGGTCGGGCATCCATGAAGATCGTCCGCACGGGCTGCATCCACATGATCTCCGTGTGCCACGCCGTAATGACCATTGTGTGCGGATCCATGTCCGCCCACAGTCGCATGCTGCCTGGGCCACGGACGGAGTAGTCCGCAGGGTGCGGTTCGCATTCGTGTTCCAGTTGTTCCCATTTTTGCGAGGTCCACGTGTCGCCGCGCATGCGGTTGGCTTCGTTGATGGGCTCGCCGGTATAGTCGCCAATGTCTGGGCCCCCGCCACGCTCCACGGCGTCCTTGGTGATCTTCTGACCCCACATTCCCGACAGGTCCATCTGTGCCGAGGCCGGTTCGGTCGCCATCAAAAAAAAC
>Ga0182030_10000104_pt1 | contig 128391 bp, 137 predicted proteins | sample 812S3MmetaG_FD_121299 | JGI IMG/M metagenome (GOLD analysis project Ga0182030, IMG submission 121299) | Permafrost microbial communities from Stordalen Mire, Sweden - 812S3M metaG (Illumina Assembly) | ecosystem: Environmental > Terrestrial > Soil > Wetlands > Permafrost | place: Sweden... | reverse complement strand
CGTCGTGGTTATGAAATCAAGCGCAGCAGATGTGAGCGAAGCGAGCAGCAGCAAGTCGAAGTTGAGGCGCTTGCGCGGCGTCCGAGCCGCGCGCCGAAATCCCGAGCGAAGCCGAGGGAGCTTTGCCCCCTGCTCGTTTGACGGTGACAAAGGCGCGTCAGGGAGTTCTCACAGCACATCTCTCATAACTATTCCGGCATCAACTCAGCCACGGTCAGCTTGTCGGCCTTGCGCAACTCGGGAAAAAGCCACGCCCACGCGGCGATGATCACCAAAGTCCCAACTCCTCCCAGCACGACTGCGGGCACGGTGCCGAACCACTGCGCGGTCAGGCCGGATTCGAACTCTCCCAACTCGTTCGATACGCCGATAAACAGCATGTCCACGGCATTCACGCGCCCGCGCATCTGGTCGGGAGTGGCGACCTGCACCAGCGTGGCGCGGATGATCACGCTCACCATGTCGCTCGCGCCGAGCAGCGTCAGCGCCGCCAGCGACACGACCAGGCTGTGCGAGATCCCAAAGATAATTGTGCACACGCCAAAACTTGCGACCGTCGTCAGCATGGTGATTCCCGCGTGCCGCCGAATCGGCCAGTGAGCCACGACAATCGCCATCACCGCGGCGCCCACGCCTGGAGCGCTCCGCAGCAAGCCGAGTCCCCATGGTCCCGTGTGCAGAATCGTCCTGGCATATACGGGCAGCAGCGCGACCGCGCCTCCCAGCAGCACCGCAAACATATCGAGCGAGATCGATCCCAGAATCAGCCGCTTCTCAAAGATGAACCGGAATCCAGCCAGCACATTGCGCGCGCTGAACTGGACCTTCGCATTTCCGCCGCTGCGGCCGCCATCAAGCGCCGACGCGAGCGCCGCTGCGGCAGCACGCGCCGCCTCTCTCGGATGAATGCGGAACGTCATGCCCAGGGACAGCACCGCGACCGCTACGGAAACGGCATACACAGCCTCCGGCCCGCGAAAGAAGGCATAGACAATTCCCCCGAGCGCCGGACCTGCTATGGTTGCCACCTGGAACGTGCTCGCATTCCAGGCAACCGCGTTGGGGAAATGTTCTTCGGGCACAAGCTGCGGCAGAATGGCGCGGCTCACCGGAAAGCTGAAGGCGCGCACGCTGCCCACGAGCGCCAGCACAACATAGATCCAATGCACAGAGACAGGCGTGTGCCTGCTGATCGCAAGCAACAGCGCCGACGAAACCGCATATCCCGCGTAGCACCACATGAGCAGCTTGCGGCGGTCGAACAGATCGGCCGCGTGTCCTGCAAACAGGAACAGCGCGAAACCGGGCAGGAATTGCGCCAAGCCAACATATCCCAGATCGATTGGGCGCTTGGTGATTTCGTAAACTTGCCAGCCCACCGCAACCGACTGCATCTCCAGCGCGAGGACGATGAGAAACCGCGCAAGCGTGTAGGCAACAAAATTAGGATGGGTAAAAGCGACGCGTCCAGCCAGCCGCGGATCTTTATCGGTCAGCATCGTGAGGTCAGCATCTCGAGAGTGAGAATCTGTCTTAGGCTAGGGGCGTTCAATCAGCATCTCGGCATGCAGCATCCGCAGGTGCCCGTCGCGAGATGAGCATTCCTTATTACTGTGCCATAAAAGTCGGAGTGGAAATCCGTTTGTCATTCCGACCGGGGGGAGGAATCTACTGTCGTTAGCGCCACTGGTGCGCTCACCTCTCACGTGTTTCTGCCCGCCCCGCTCACTTCCGGAACCGACCGATCAGTCATTATTTTGCTCTCCTCGGCTGCTACAATTTTCCGATTTTCTATTTGCGCCCGGATGGCGGCCAAATGCCGCGCCGGGAACGAGGTGTCTTCATGCCGGAAGCTTTGCAGCTTGCGAGTCCTACTCCTCTTACTTCGCTCAGCGAAGATGAGATTTTGTTTCGCGATAATGTGCGGCAGTTTGCCGAGGACAAGATTCGTCCGCTGGCCAGGGAAATGGATGAGAAGGGCGTGTTCGATCGCGGCCTGATCGACCAGTTCTTTCAGCTGGGGCTGATGGGGATTGAGATTCCCGAGCAATACGGCGGCGCGGGCGGCAAGTTTTTTGAAGCCATTCTCGCGGTCGAGGAGTGCTCGCGCGTGGACGCTTCCGCAGGCGTGATTGTCGACGTGCAGAACACGCTCGTGGCCAATGCGATTCTGCGCTGGGCCAACGACGAGCAGCGCAAACGCTATTTGACGAAAATGGCCGCGGACACAGTAGGCGCCTATGCGCTGAGCGAGGCGGGGTCGGGATCGGATGCGTTCGCGCTCCAGACCAAGGCCGAGCTGAAGGGCAGTGACTACGTGCTGAACGGGCGTAAGCTCTGGATCACGAATGGCAAAGAAGCGGGAATTTTTGTGCTGTTCGCAACCGTCGATGCGTCGAAGGGCTACAAGGGGATTACGGCGTTTCTGGTGGAAAAGAATTTTCCGGGATTTAGCGTGGGCAAGAAAGAGGACAAGCTGGGGATTCGCGCGTCGTCGACGTGCGAGCTGATTCTTGAGGACTGCCGCGTGCCGAAGGAAAACGTGCTCGGCGAAGTGGGCAAGGGATACAAGATCGCGATTGAAACGCTGAACGAAGGCCGCATAGGGATTGGCGCGCAGATGCTCGGCGTGGCGCGCGGCGCGTGGGAGTATGCCGCGAAGTATGCGCAGGAGCGCAAACAGTTTGGCAAGCCGATCGCGGAGTTTCAGGGGATTCAATTTCAGATTGCGCAGATGGCGACCGAAATTGAAGCGGCGCGGCTGATGGTTTATAACGCCGCACGAATGAAAGATGCGGGCGTCGATTTTGTGAAGGAAGCGGCTATGACCAAGCTGTTTACTTCGCAGGTGGCCGAGCACGTGACGTCGCTGGCGGTTGAAATCTACGGCGGATATGGATTCACGAAAGATTATCCGGTGGAAAAATACTGGCGCGACGCGAAGATCGGAAAGATCTACGAAGGCACATCGAATATGCAGCTGGCGACGATTGCGAAGATGGTGATGAAGTAGCGAGGTTGGAGGTCAGATTGCAGAGGTGACGGACGAGCTCTTAAGGTGAGGCAATGGCGGACGAGAAACATCGAGTCGAGCGGTTCTGGGCGTGGTTCGCGACACACAAACTGGAGTTTGCAAGCCTCACTCTGGGCAAACCTTTCTGGGATATTGCCTTAAAAGAAATCAAAAAAGTGGACGAGCACCTTTGGTTTGAGCTATCCCGCGATAGCCATCCCGTACGAGAGTTCATCGTCACAGCCGAGGGACACGTCAGCTCATTTCCCATAGCAGAGGAACTAGTCCGTCTTGCCCCCAATATCGAGGGGTGGAGCTTTATTGCATTGAAGCCCGCGCAAGGTTTTCAGTTCACGACAATTTACGAAGGAACCCGGTTCGACCCGCGTCAGATTTGGTTCCTGCCCCTAGAAAGTAAATCGCGGCCCGGCGACTTGGGTATCCAGATAGCAGTTCCGGGACTGGATGCCATGGATAAGACCACGGCTCACAGCGCGGTCTTAGTTATCTTGGATACAGGTCTTGGAGAACGATCCGCCGCGCTGGATCTCCAGCACACGGAGCTGACGGAAATGCCAACCGATCCTGCATCGCTAGGCTACATCGAGTTGCCCGATTTGGCCGATTACATCGTATGGCGAAAAAAGCGCATCGCATCGCCTAACTCGACAGTCGGCTGATTATTCCACCTTCCCGATGTCGCGATACTGGCTGCGGAAATAGAGCAACGGTTCGCCTTCACGCACTTCGATGTGTTCCACTTCGGCGATGAAGATGGTGTGATCGCCTGCTGGCTGCGCCGAGCGCAGGCGGCATTCAAGATACGCGAGCGCGCCCTGCAAAACCGGCGTGCCGTGCGCGGTGCGCTCGAAGCGTGCACCGGCAGTTTCGGCATGCTGATGTGTTTCTGATTTCGAGCCGTCGGAAGAACGTGCGTAGTATTCCGAAATTGCCTGCTGCTCGCTGCTCAGCACGTTAATGCCGAAACGTTTGCGTGCGTGAAGATGAGCGTGTGTGCGCGCACGTTGGTCGACGCAGACGAGAATCAGCGGAGGGTCGAGTGACACCGACGTAAACGCGTTCGCAGTCATGCCATGAATTTCGCCATCGCCATCCTGGTCAACCGTAATGATCGTGACGCCGGTTGCGAAACATCCCATCGCTTTGCGGAAATCGGTTGCGGTCAGGTTCATGGTGCTAATAGCGTTCATCCGCCAAATCAGGTCAATCCAACTGAACACGCTACCACGACGGACGAGCGACTGGAAAATTGTTGCGATCTCAGGGAAAGCTACAGGCATCCAAGGACGAGGATCGAAGGCGGAACTCGGACAAGATCTGGCAGGTCCGTTATGATCGAAGCCATCCGCAGCGAGTTGTGGGCAAGATATAAAGCCGCGCCCCGACCGGATTTTGGGGATAACTCTTGATGTCCGTACTTTCTCAAGTAACGCCGCCGTCGGCCAACGAGCTGGAGAAACTCGGCACTGAGCCGATCTCGCACGAACTGGCATGCGTGCTCTTGCGCTCCGGCGATGACGTGTTGCCCGCGCTGCTCGCTGCGGCGCAGTCGGCTCGCGATCGGTTCAAGCCTGGCATCATTACTTATTCGCGTAAGGTCTTTCTACCGCTGACAAACCTATGCCGCGATTATTGCGGATACTGCACGTTCCGCCGTGACGCGGGCGAGCCGGGCGCGCATACCATGACGCCCGACGAAGTGATGGAAGTGGTCCGCGCGGGCGAGCGCATGGGATGCACGGAAGCGCTGTTCAGCCTGGGCGACAAGCCGGAGCTAATTTTCCCGGAAATGCGCGACACGTTGCGGCATCTTGGGTACAAATCCACGCTGCATTATCTGGAAGCGATGTGCGAGAAGGTGCTGCGCGAATCGAGTTTGCTGCCACATCCGAATCCTGGACTGATGAGCACGGAATGGCTGGCTCGGCTGGCGCGCGTTGCGCCGAGCGTAGGCCTCATGCTGGAAACGACGAGCACGCGCCTGCTGGCGAAGAACGCCGCACATGACAACGCGCCCGACAAAGAGCCGGCCAAACGCCTACGCGTAATAGAAGATGCGGGCCGGCAGAAGATTCCTTTCACGACAGGAATCCTGATTGGGATCGGCGAGACGATGGAAGAGCGCGTGGACACGCTCGACGCCATACGCGATCTGCACGAAAAGTATGGCCATGTTCAGGAGGTGATCGTGCAGAATTTCCGCGCCAAACCGGCGACGCCGATGGGTGCGTGGTCTGAACCGGGCCGCAACGATATGCTGCGCACGCTGGCCGTGGCGCGGCTGATGATGCCGGCGATGAATATTCAGGCTCCGCCGAATCTTTCCGATCCGCACTACGCCGATTTGGTTGATGGCGGCATCAACGATTGGGGGGGGATTTCTCCGCTCACGCCGGATTTCATCAATCCCGAAAAGCCGTGGCCGCATCTCGATCAACTGCGTGAACGCACGCTGGCCAAGGGGTTCCAGTTGCGGCAGCGGCTGCCGGTTTATCCTGAGTTCGCGGCGATGGCGGAGTCGAATGGAGATTTGCTGGCGCAGCGGCTGCGCGCGAGCCAGCAGGCGATCTTCGGAGAAAAGGCATGATTACGGTTTTGACCGGTGGCACGGGCGGCGCAAAGTTTGTGGATGGACTGCGCCAGATTGTGCGCTCGGAAGAGCTGACGATCATTGTGAATACCGGCGACGACATGAGGTGGTGGGGCCTGTATGTTTCGCCCGACATCGACTCGATCACCTATATGCTCGCGGGCAAACTCAGCCCGGAGCGCGGCTGGGGGGTGAAGGGTGAGACATTCTTCTGCCTGCAGGCGATGGGGGAACTGGGACAGCCCGCGTGGTTTCGCGCGGGGGATCGCGATCTGGCGACACATATTTTCCGCTCGAAATTGATGGCGGACGGCAAGACGCTGAGTGAAGCGACTGCGGAGATTGCATCGCGGCTTGGCGTGCGCGAGCGGATTTTGCCGATGAGCGATTGGCGCGTAGAGACGCGAGTGATGACCGGGATTGGCGAGCTGAGCTTTGAGGAATATTTCGTCCAGCGCTTGCATCGGGATACGGTTGAGTCTGTGCGATTCGCGGGCGCGGAGGAGGCTGAACCTGCGCCGGGAGTGATCGAGGCGATTCGAACGGCGGACCTGGTGTTGATTGCACCCAGCAATCCCATCACAAGTGTTGCGCCGATCCTGGCTGTGCCGGGAATACGCAAGGCGCTGTGCGAATGCCGCGCTGAGATTACAGCTGTCAGTCCGATTGTGGGCGGTGCCGCTGTGAGCGGGCCTGCGGGCGCACTGTTGGCCGCGCAGGGATTTGATGTATCGATCGCGGGCGTTGCGGAATGCTATCGCGATTTTCTCGATTTGCTGATTGTGGATTCGCAGGATGCCGCCGCCGCGGATGCTTTGCGCAAAGAAGCCTTGCGCGCGACGAGCCTGCGGGTAGAATGCGTGTCGACCATCATGCGCAAAAGCGAGGATAGAGTCGAGCTGGCGAAGAGCGTGCTGACGGCATGCCAGCAGCTATCGGCGGTGCCGGCGGCAAGGGAGTCCGCATGATTCTGGTGCCGGTTAAGAATCTGACGAATGCAAAGCAGCGTCTGTCGGCCATCCTGAGTGCCGAGGAGCGCTTTGCTCTGGCGCAGGCGATGTGCGAAGACGTGCTCCAGACGCTGGCGAATTGGCGGGGACGGCCGGCGGTTGCGGTTGTGACCAGCGATCCATTTGCTCGCGCGTTGGCAGCGCGGTTCGATTTCGATGTGATCGCGGATGGTGAGAATAGCAGCGAGACACACGCGATCGAAATGGCCACCGCTATTTGCCGCGAGCGCGGCGCGAAAAGCACTCTGGTTGTTCCCGCGGATATTCCGCTGATTGAGGTTGAGGAACTGGAGAAGATAGCGGCGGCTGCGCCTGCAGGCGGAACCGTGCTCGTGCCCGATGCGGCTGGACGCGGCACGAATGCGGCGTGGCGATCTCCGGCGGATTTGTTTCCGTTGCGTTTTGGGAATGACAGTTTCCGCCCGCATCTTGCCGCCGCCAAGGCCACCGGGCTTCCTTGCGTTGTGCTCGAATTGCCTGGCATTGCGCGCGACATCGATCGTCCTGAAGATCTTTTTGCCGTCGCGGCGGCTGCGGGAGAAAGACGCTCGCAGAAACTTGTGCGCGACTGGAATCTGGCCGCGCGGAGCCAGGTTGCGCATGGGTAAGCGAGCGGCGAAGACATCATTGGGAAAGTCTAAAGAAGATGTGCGCCGCAAATCTACGCGCGATACTAGCCGCAACATTCAAGGTCAACTTCGCGGCGAAATCCGCATTTTGCCGATTGCGGTTGAGGACGAAATACGTTCTGTCTCATCGTTAAGCTCCATATTGTTGGCTGCGGCGCGCACATTGGGATTGAGTTTTGAGGTGGACGACATCCTCGTTGTGAAACACAAGATCGTTTCGAAAGCAGAGGGCACGATGGTTTCGCTTGACACGATTCAGCCTTCCGCAGCTTCGCGTGCTTGGGCTCGCCGTTACAAACTCGATGCACGAGTATGTGAATTGGCGTTGCGCGAGAGCCGCCGAATCGTGCGGCGGAAGCGTGGGGTGCTCATCACCGAAACGCGACACGGATTTATCTGCGCGAACAGCGGCGTCGATGTTTCGAACGTCGATGGCGGCCAACATGCTTTGCTATTGCCGAAAGATCCCGATCGCTCGGCGGCTGCGCTTCGTCGCGAAATCAAAAAGGCAGCGCAAGTTGAGATTGCCGTGATTATCAGCGATAGTTTCGGCCGCCCCTGGCGCGAGGGGCTGACGGAAGTCGCGATTGGTGTCGCGGGCATGCGGCCTCTTGTTGACTATCGCGGACAGTGCGATCGGCATGGATACGTGCTCCACTCGACGATCGATGCGGTCGCCGATGAACTGGCGTGCGCGGCGGGGCTGGTGTGCGGCAAGTTGGAGAGAGTGCCTGCATGCATCGTTCGCGGGTATCCTTATCGGAGGGGAAACGGCCGCGCGAGCGAATTACTTCGGCCCGCCGAGCGCGACCTTTTTCGGTAGCGGGGTTCGTTTGGTAACAGCGCGAAGCGTTAACCACGGAGTACACAGAGGAACACAGGGGAAAGCTGGTACCAGATCACAGATTTCCTGGACTGAGACTTCTAAGATATTCGCGAATGACAGGAGAAGTTTGTGGCAGAAAAATTCAAGCTTGAACAATTTACGCAACTGAGTTGGGAAGGAGCCGCTGGCGCGGCCTCTCCGGCGATTCGCAGCGCGCTGGAGCTTGTGCTGGAGAAACAGGGCGGCGGCTGCCTGGCTGACGAAGAGCGCCATGCTCTTGCGAATTCCACCGGCGCGGATCTGGTCGCGCTGCTGGTCGCGGCCGATACGCTGCGCCGCGATCTGGTTGGCAACATCGTTACTTATGTCGTCAACCGCAATATGAACTTCACGAATATCTGTTTTGTGGGATGCAAGTTTTGTGCTTTCTGCCGCGGACCGCGCGAACATGACACGTACTTCCACTCGCTCGACGATATGGCGCGAAAGGCCAAAGAGGCGTGGGATCTGGGCGCGACCGAAGTTTGCATACAAGGCGGGCTGCCGCGCGATCTGCCTCCTTATTATTACCGTGACATTCTGCGCGCGGTGAAAGCGGCCGTGCCGCAAATGCACATTCACGCATTTTCGCCCATGGAGATTATCTATGGCGTCGAACTCACCGGCATGCCGCTGCGCGACTATCTTTCGATGCTGCGGGATAACGGCCTGGACACGCTGCCGGGCACGGCGGCGGAAGTGCTTGACGACGATGTGCGCCGCGTTCTTTCGCGCAATAAGCTCTCCGTCGCCGAGTGGCAGGACGTGATCCGCACGGCTCACCAATGCGGCATTCCCAGCACATGTACATTAATGTATGGACACATGGAAACTCCCGATCATTGGGTGCGGCAGCTTTCCCTGTTCCGCCAGATTCAGTCGGAGACGGGCGGATTCACCGAATTTGTCCCGCTCGGGTTCGTGCATCAGAACACGCTTTTGTTTCAGCAGGGCCTGGCGCGCACAGGGCCGACGATGGAAGAGCATTTGAAGATCCATGCGCTGGCACGAATTCTGCTGGCGGGATCGATTCGCAACGTGCAAGTGTCGTGGGTCAAGTTGAATCGAGGACTTTCGCAACTTTGCTTGCAGGCCGGCGCCAACGATTACGGCGGCACGCTGATGGAAGAAAACATTTCGCGCGAAGCGGGAGCGGAAGCGGGCGAATATACCAGCCCGGAGGATTTCCAATCTCTGATTCTTGAGATCGGACGCATCCCGGCCGAGCGCAACACGAAGTATTCGCGCCTGAAGATCAAACTGCCGGAGGAAAAGTCATTGCCGGGAGAAGAAGCAGATTCCTCGCGCGTCCTCGCCGCGCCAGCGCGGCTCGAGACGGCTCGGAATGACAAAGTTGAGGTGGTTGAGGAGTCGGCGTGAACCGCGCGATTGCGGTGATCGGAGGCACCGGTCCCGCAGGCATGGGCTTGGCTTTGCGCTGGGCGCGCGCCGGAGAGACGGTCATCATCGGTTCGCGCGACGCGGGGCGCGCACAACAGACGGCGGAAGTTATCCGTCAGCGCGTCAGCGACAGCACGCGGGCGGGGGCCCCTTCGACTGGTGCTCAGGGCGGGTCCGCGCCACACATTTCCGGCATGGGAAATTCAGAGGCCTGCGCGGCCACTGATCTGCTTGTGCTCACCGTTCCGTTTGCCGGACAAGCCGCGCTGCTCAAACAGTTGAAAGGCGCGATTCGTCCGGGAAGTATTTTGATTGATGCCACAGTGCCGTTGGCGGCGGGGATTGGCGGCCGTGCCAGCCGCACTCTTGGAGTCTGGCAAGGATCGGCCGCGCAGCAAACAGCCGAACTCGTGCCCAAGGGCGTTTCGGTCGCAGCCGCGTTTCACAATGTGTCAGCCGATGTGCTCAACGGCGACGACGATGTGGATTGCGATGTGATCGTTTGCAGCGACGATCCGAAGGCCACCGAAGCGGCGATGGAGTTAGCTGCGAAAATTCCGCGCATTCGCGCCCTTGACGGCGGCAGACTGGAAAACGCACGCATCGTCGAGCAGATCACGGCTCTTCTGATTGGCCTCAATATCCGGCACAAAGGACACAGTGGATTGCGCATTACCGGCCTGCCGGAAGAAGCGTACAGGTCGGCGTGAGGCGGATCGAGAAAGAGTTCTGAGTTCGAAAGTCAGCTGGGGTAACATCCCCATATCGCTCACTGACCAGCGGTCAAAACGTGTAATCGCCTGGTTTCAGCAACTGTCTAGAGCATTGTCCTCGGGAATTGGTTGGTCTAGGAGTGCCTTGGCTGCTTCAGCGTCAACCCTGCTCACCTGCACCCTGACACCTGGAACGTTCCCCCCGATAACACGAGCTGCGTTATCGTCCGCCAGAAAGCATTCGATACCTGCTGAATCAAGCAGCGCTTTGGCGAGCATGGCTTCCGACGGATTGAAGAAAGTCCGAACCGTGACCAGCTCTCTCAACGCCGTTTCGTCGCCTTCGCATTGGTGTTCTTCTTCAGAATTCTTCTCTTGCATGGAAAGGATGATACTGGAGGTTATCCTTATTGAGAAGCGTAGCCCATGCGTCACTAATCGTCAGGTAACGCCTCACCGATTTCCCAACTGGCGATAAATCTCGATTACGCCCACTAACCATTTTCACCGTGGAAAAGTAACCGAGACAAGCTCTTCGCGGCCCTGTAGCTGACCTCACAAGCGTCCGTGACCCACATCACACCACGATGCGACAGGAAAAATCCATAATGTTTCCCTAACGTTCGGGAGCGCCTAACGCTCCTGTTTGTGGGGGTAACGTGGCAAAAGGACGCGTATCCATCGTTGTCGAGCGATGCAAGGCTTGCGGCTTCTGCGTGGAGTTCTGTCCCACCAAAGTCCTGGCACTCTCCTCGGCGTTTAATTCCAAAGGCTATCATCCGCCGCATGTGGTCGAGCCGGAGAAGTGCAGCGGGTGCGATTTGTGCGGCATGTACTGTCCCGACTTCGCGATCTATGGACACAAGGTCGACGGACCCAAGACGGTTGGAGCGAAGACAGTCGGAGCGAAGACCGACGGAGTCAAGATCGAGGCGGGCAAGACCGCGCCGCCCAAGCCGCAGGCAAAACCGGCACTCGAGGTGAAACAATGAAGGCTGATCCGCGCGGCGTATTGACTGGCACTCATTTTCTGGATGGCGACCACGCCTGCTGCGAAGGCGCACTGGCTGCGGGCGCGCGCTTTGCTTCCGGCTACCCGATCACACCTTCGACTGAAGTCGTCGAGCGATTTGCTCAGCGTGTACCTGTCGTAGGCGGCTGCTTCATTCAGATGGAAGACGAACTCGCCGCCTCGATCACGCTGCAGGGCGCCGTGTGGGGCGGAGCGAAAGCGTTCACCGTGACTTCCGGCCCCGGCTTCTCGCTCATGATGGAGCATATTGGCTACGCAGCGATGACGGAGACGCCATGCGTCTTTGTCGATGTACAGCGCGGCGGACCATCGACCGGACTGCCTACGCTTCCCGCGCAGGGCGACATGATGCAGGCGAAGTGGGGATCGCACGGCGATTACGAGATCATCGCACTCTGCCCGAATTCTCCGCAGGAGTGCTTCGACCTGACCATCAAGGCGTTCAACCTGGCCGAAGAATATCGTGTTCCGGTCATGTTCATGATGGACGAAGTCGTCGGCCACATGACGGAAAAGGTTGTGATTCCTCCGGCGGACGAGATTGAAGTCATTCCGCGGAAACATACGCACAAGTCCGTAGAAGATTACCTGCCCTACGGCACCAACGGCGACATGGTTCCGGAGATGGCGCATGCGGGCGAAGGCTATAAGTTCCACGTGACCGGCCTGACGCACGACGATCGCGGCTATCCCAACATGACCCCGCCGATGCAGAAGAAACTGGTGGGGCGTTTGCAGAACAAAATTCTTTCCAACATCGACCGCATCACGATGGTCGAAGAGGACTCGACAGAGAAGTGCGATGTGATCGTCGTTTCCTACGGCATCACGTCGCGGGTCGCGCAACGTGCCATTGATATGGCGCGCGCTCAAGGGTTGAAAGTCGGCAAGCTTCGCCTGATTACCGCCTGGCCGTTTCCGGACGCCAAGATCTACGAACTGGCGGGCCGCACAAAAGCCTTCGTCGTGCCTGAGCTCAACCTCGGTCAGATGTCGCGCGAAGTGCAACGCGCCGCGCAAGGAAGAGCCAAGACGTACCTCGTACCTCACGCTGGAGGCAGCGTGCATCGTCCCGAAGATATTCTCGCCGTGATCCAGGAGGTTGCTCGATGACCACTCTTGTTAATCCCTTGCCGGTCGGTCAAACGCCCGGCAATCCCGTCGAACCGTTCCTCCGCAGCGACCGCATGCCGCACATCTGGTGCCCCGGATGTGGCATCGGGACGACCGTCAACTGCTTTGCCGAAGCGCTGATCGAATCCAAGATCGACCTCAAGACCCTGGCGCTCGTTTCCGGGATCGGCTGTACCGGCCGCGTGGCAGGATATGTGAAGCTCGACTCGTTTCACACTACGCACGGCCGTGCGATTCCGTTCGCCACTGGATTGAAGCTCGCCAATCCCAACCTGAACGTTGTGGTCTACTCGGGCGACGGCGATCTTTCCGCCATCGGCGGCAATCACCTGATTCACGCCGCACGCCGCAATATCGACCTCAAAGTGATTTGCGTCAACAATCTGATTTATGCAATGACGGGAGGCCAGACCGCTCCTACGACTCCGGGACACGCGACGACATCGACTTCGCCATACGGAACCTTCGAGCCGGCGTTCAATCTGCCCCATCTGGTCGAGGCCTCTGGCGCGGTCTACGTTGCGCGCTGGACCACCTTCCACGTGCGCCAGTTGTCGCGGTCCATCCAGGAAGCTTTCAACAAAAAGGGATTCAGTTTCATCGAAGTGATTTCGCCCTGCCCCACGCTTTACCAGCGCCGCAACAAGCTGGGCGACGGGCTCGATACCATGAAGTACTACAAGGAAAAGAGCAAAACGAAACACGGCGCGCCCACCAGCGAAGTCGGACTTACGCTGAATGGCGAAATCATTGTCGGCAAGTTCGTAGACCGCGATCGGCCCGACTACGGCTCGCTTCTGAAGGCGCAGATGCACGAAAGCCTGGGCGATAAATACGTGGACTACGACGAAGAGCAAGGATTGGCTTGCAGCGCCGACGGCGGTTGCGAGGAGGACTCATGCCACTAACTGAGATTCGTGTTGCGGGATTCGGAGGCCAAGGAGTAATCCTCTCGGCCATTGTGCTCGGCAAAGCCTGCTCCATTCACCAGGGCCAGTATGCGACCATGACGCAGAACTTTGGTCCAGAGGCTCGCGGCGGAGCGTGCAGCGCGCAGCTGATACTGTCCGACACGCCGGTGCTGTATCCCTACGTCACGCAGCCGGACATTATGGTCGTGATGTCACAGGAAGCGTATGTGAAGTTCAGACCTGAACTGAAAGACGGTGGCACGCTCATCATCGAGCGCGACTTGGTCCGCGTTTCGGACGTGAGCCAGTATGCCCGTATTTATAGTGTGCCTGCCACACGCATCGCCGAAGAGCTGGGCAAGCGCATGGTGCTCAACATTGTGATGGTGGGATTCTTTGCCGCAGTTACGCGCTTGCTCGAAGCTGACGCAGTGCGCAAGGCGGTGGCCGATTCGGTGCCGGCAAGTTTCCGCGAGCTGAATTTGAAGGCCTTCGATAAGGGCTACGAGTATGGTGTTACGGCGCTGGCCGCCGGCCCGGAAAAACAGGATCTGGAGCAGGACGCGGCTGTGTCGCAGGAACTGGTATAGGGAAGCAGAGTCAAGTTGCGCGGGCAGGGTGCCCGCGCCACAGCCGGCGAGGGCGCCGGCGCTACGGTCTAGGTCACTCTTCTGCCGGCTGGGCGTTCAGTTCTTGCGGGGGCTCTCCGCCGCCCACGCCCTGCGCTCGGATCAATCGCCTCGCCTCGCCCCGCATTTCTGGCAGAGCCCGCCTGAACCAGATCGCGCCGAATACGCAGGCAACGCCTCCTGCCGCAACCGTAATTGGCGCACCCATACGATGTGCCAGCGCCCCTCCAAATAATGCTCCAAATGGAGCCATCCCCATGAACATCATGGAATACACAGCCATGACTCGCCCGCGAAGCTGGTCGGGGACCATAGTCTGAATCAGCGTGTTGGAGCATGCCATTTGCAACATCATGGAATAGCCTGCTGGCATCAGCAGAGCCACCGATACCCAGAACCATCTCGAAAAAGAGAACATAATCAGGCTGATTCCGAACCCGGCACAGGCATATGCTACCCAACGACCCAGTCCCTTAATGCCGGTTTTCGCAGCCAACGTGAGAGCGCCGAACATTGCGCCCACGCCCGTTGCGCCCATCAGGATACCCAACCCGCGCGCGCCGCCATGCAGAATCCTGTCGGCGAATATCGGCATCAGCACGACGTATGGCATGCCCACCAGGCTGATCAGCCCGAGCAGCAGAAGCAGCGCGCGGATGATCTTTGTTTCGGCGACCCAGCGGAATCCCGCGACGATATCTTCGATGGGGGAACTGCCACTGGTGCGGCGCACGCAATGCACCTGCATCAACATCAGCCCGAGGATCACGGCGATATAGCTGAGAGAATTCGCCGCAAAGCACCAGCCTTCGCCAATGCGCGCAACCAGAATACCCGCCACTGCCGGACCGATGATGCGCGCGCCGTTGAACATCGATGAGTTCAGAGCGATGGCGTTCATCAGGTCCTCTTTGCCGACCATGTCCACGAGAAACGATTGCCGCCCGGGAATATCGAAGGCATTGACCACTCCCAGCAGCGCGGCCAGCACAAAAATGTGCCAAATATGGACGTGTCCGCTCAACGTGAGCCAGGCCAGGACGCCGGCGAGAATCATGGAAGAGGTTTGAGTTGCAATGATGAGCCGTTGGCGGTTCACGCGATCGGCCGTAATGCCGCCCAGCGGCGCAACCAGGAAAACCGGGATCTGGCTGGAGAAACCGACCGCGCCCAGCAGAAGCGGCGACCCAGTCAGGCGATAGACGAGCCACGATTGCGCCACGGTTTGCATCCAGGTCCCGATCAGCGAGATCAGTTGCCCGCCAAAAAAAAGCTGGAAGTTGCGGTGCCGCAGCGCGCGCAAAGTCGCGGCCCATCGGTTCTGGGAGCTGTTTACCTCCGGGAGGTCGGTCGTCGAGTTCGCCGCTTGAGTCACTCTCATCAACCTTGTCACATCTTATCGATGCGGGCAACCTGCGGAAAGCCGCACGCGACGAACGTGTCAGATCTCGTTTTGCCCGTTCGATTCGCTGCAGAGCTATTTACTTTTATGGCAGTTTTCCACAGCTCGTACACGTCACCGACTTGCAACTTTCCCGCCGCTCGATTCCGGGGTACAGTGGTTCTTTGCTATTCCGCTCTAGCGCATCAATGCAAGAACGATGACGAATCCCGAATCAAACCGCGTGGAACGCCGCGCCGCTCAGCGCTTTGAGCTGCATATGCCTGTGGCAGTGCGCTTCGAGGGAGGCGTCGTCTCCGGATTCACCCAGGATTTGAGCGCCCGCGGTATCTTCTTCTACACAGAAGCGGAGCTGCCCGTGGGCATGGTGGTGGAATTGACGTTTACGATGCCTTCCGAAATTACTTTGGGGGAGAGCATGCCTGTGCGTTGCCGCGGACATGTTTTGCGCGCTGCACGGGCTCAGGGTGGCCGGCGAACCGGCATTGCGGCGCAGCTCGATTCCTACGAATACTTGCCGGCCGATGCTGCCGAACCGGTCTCACAATTTATGCGAATTTCTGCCGCCGGCGCGGAAGCGTCACGGCCGCTAACTCGCTGAAAGCCCTCTTCCGGCGGCCTTTTTCCTGAACTAACGACTCGGGTTTTTCCTTTCCGGCAGGCTTCCCAATCCCAGTTTTCTGCCTTACAATCGATTTGCTTGCAGTTCTGTCTTGGTTTCACGTTCCTGAAACCCAGCAGCCAACCTGAATCTCACTAAGGCGCTTTATTACGATGGTCACTTGGCCCCAGCGCGGGAAGCTCGTAGCATGACGTTGAACACCGAGAATCGGCTCATGCAGGGAATCGCAGTCGCCATCCTCGCCGAGGATCGCGAACAATCCGTCATTCTTAATACGCGCGTGGAAAGCACGCACATGGCCCATGCGGTCCTGAACCATGTCGGGTTCCCTCACGGGCCGAGTGACGCGGTGTTGCGCCAACTTGAAGAGCAGCGCGCCGAAATTGTGCTGGTGGATATCGACCCGCGGAACGCACAGCGAGCGGTACGCGCAATTGAGCTGATCCACGGAAGCGTTCCCGACATTTCGATTTTTGCAGTGGGCGAAATGAACCAGCCCACTACCATCGTCTCCTCGATGCGAGCCGGTGCGCGCGAGTATGTGGACCGTTCGGCCAGCCACGAAGCGCTGATGGAAGCCTTTACTCGCTTTACGGCGACGTTGAGCCGCGCGCAGCGCAGCTCCAGCAAAGCCCGCGTCTTTACTTTCCTCAACGCCAAGGGCGGGGCGGGCGCCACCACCACCGCCGTCAATACAGCCATCGCCTTGCAGGAAGCGCATGGGCGCGTGGTTTTCGTGGATTTCGCACCGATCGGGCACGCCGCTCTACAACTGAATCTTCGCCCGCAGTTTACGATTGTGGATGCGCTGCAGAACCTGCATCGCATGGACCTCTCGCTGCTCGATGGCTTGATGACGCCTTATCGCAATGGCCTGCATCTGCTGGCCGGCGCTCAGACGCCACACGGTACGGTTCCGACGGGGTCCGAACTGGCGCGCCTCTTCGATCTGCTCGTGAGCCAGTATCACTTTGTGGTTGCGGATTGCTCTGGCCGTTTCGACGGCACCATGCAGATGATCAGTGACCTCTCGAATGCGGTTTTACTGGTGGCCCAAACCGACGTGGTTTCACTGTGGAGCGCGGGCCGCGTTCATCAGTTTTTGCAGGAGGGCGCCGGGCGCGATCGTTTGCGCGTAGTGCTCAACCGCTATAAGAAAATCCCCGGCTTTACCGACGAGGATGTCGAAAAGGCTACCAATTGCCAGGTGCTCTGGAAGGTTCCGAACAACTACCAGCTCATTGGACCGGCGATTGACAAGGGAAGCCCCGTCGCCATGATGGGGAATCACGATGTGAGCCGCTCTTATCAGGGGCTGGCCGCCGAACTCGCGGGCGCAACCACCGCGGCGGATGGCGCACTCTCACTCGTTTATCAGCACGAGAAGGCCGACGGCAGAAAACGGCCTGCTGGACAGCTGGTAGTCTCGCCGATCCGCGCGGGACAGTAGCTCTGAGCCACGAGCTACGCGCTAAGAACTTCAAACTTCAACCAGCAGCTTTCGTGCCCATTCGACCGTATAGCGCCAGCCAACTTGCCGGCAGTTCCGAGCGCGCCCCGCGCCCGGGGACGCAGCCATTAGAGGCGGACGGCGGTGACCCCGCATCTTAATATTCGCCATCGAACTCGTGCTTCGACGGCCCGCGGCCCGAAGCTCGCAGCTGGCGGTTCCTTTGTTAGAATCAAGCATTCGCCATGACCCTGAAGATCTCGCTATTTCGCCGGGCAAATTCCGAATGACCACTTCCCCGAACAAGAAACGCGTGCTCAGCGGCATGCGCTCGACCGGCAAGCTTCATTTGGGCAACTACGTTGGCGCGCTCGAAAACTGGGTCCGATTGCAGGACCGGTATGACTGCTTCTTTTTCATCGCCGACTGGCACGCTCTGACCACCGACTACGCCGACACTTCGCATATCAAAGAAAACTCCGTTGACGTTTTGCTCGATTGGCTCGCCGCGGGACTCGATCCTGAAAAATGCGTCATGTTCATCCAGTCGCATGTGCCCGCGCACGCCGAACTTCACCTGCTGCTCTCCATGATCACGCCCTTAGGCTGGCTTGAGCGGGTGCCGACCTACAAAGAGCAAAAAGAGAACATCAAGGAAAAAGACCTGGGCACGTATGGTTTTCTAGGCTATCCGGTGCTGCAATCGGCGGACATTCTGATTTACAAAGCCGATGTCGTGCCGGTTGGCGAAGACCAGGTGGCGCACGTCGAACTGACACGCGAAATCGCGCGGAGGTTCAACGGCTTCTATCCGAGAACAGTTGAAAGTGAAAAGTTAAATCCAGCCCAACGAGCATGGTGTATGGAGAAATACGGCCAGGTTCTTGTTAATACTGTCTATGTCGTAGACCCCGTTTTTCCCGAGCCGAAGTCCCTGCTCACTCCCGCACCGCGCCTGCCCGGAACCGACGGCCGCAAAATGTCGAAATCGTATGGCAACGCGATCATGCTCACCGATCCGGAGCCAGTGGTTCGCCAAAAGCTGAAGCCGATGGTGACCGATCCGGCGCGCGTTCGCCGCACCGATCCCGGCAATCCCGACGTTTGCCCGGTGGGCGATCTGCACAAAATATTCAGCTCGCCGGAAACGATGGCCAAAGTGAACGAAGGCTGCCGCTCGGCTGGCATTGGCTGCATCGAATGCAAGGGTTGGGTCGCCGATGCGATCGTCAAAATCCTCAATCCGATGCAGGAGCGCCGCAAAAAATATGAGGACAATCCCCGCCTCGCCTGGGATATTCTGGAAGCAGGCTCCTCTCGTGCCCGCGATGTGGCCGGCGCAACCATGAACGAAGTTCGCGATGCGATGAGCATCTCGCTCGATTACGAGCCGCCAGTGGGATACAGAGGCGAGGAGTCGAAAGAGAAGAATTCCGCGAAGTGACCGAATTATCCCAATCCGTACCTGTCGATTTTGCGGACGCCCCTCGACCGTCCACAGAGAACGCTGGCCAGCAATCTCCCTCGGTCACTGCGGAGTCGAAGAACAGTGAGCCTGCGCGCGTTGTGCCGGTCGTTGTTCCGATCAACGCACACACGAAGGCAAATCAGCCACAGTCTGCCAAGAAAGAAAAGGAAAGCGACTTTCCCTTCTCCATTGCACTTGGCGAGATATATGAAGGACCGCTGGACCTGCTGCTCGATCTGATTCGCAAGCAGGACATCGATATTTACGACATCCCCATCGCCAAAATCACGGCGCAATATCTCGCTTACGTCGAACGCATACGGCAGCTGGATGTGAACGTCGCCTCCGAATTTATTTACATGGCGGCGGTGCTGATTCACATCAAGTCGAAGATGCTGCTGCCGCGCGACCCGCTCGCGCCCACCGACGCGCCGGAAGATCCGCGCAGCGAGCTGGTCAACCGTCTGCTTGAACACGAAAAGTTCAAGTCGGCGGCGCAAATGCTTTTGCAGAAGCAGCAGATTGAAGAGGCGGTGCTAAGCAATCCCGCGCTTCATGAGTTTATCGACGCCGAAGGCACCGAGCCCGAAATAGCGGCGGACGTAATCGATCTGGTCAAAACGTTCCAGCAGATTCTCGACCGCGCGCGCACACGCCCGATTCTTGAAGTCAACGAAGAGACGGTCACGATCGGCCAGATGATTCAATATCTGTATCGCCGCCTCTCATTCGAGGATCGTCCCATTCGCCTGAAGCAGATGCTGCGGAATGTGCCGTCGCGCCAGGCTCTGGTGTGCATGTTTCTGGCGATGCTCGAACTGGTGCGGCTGCAGGCGATTCAGGTGAAACAGGATCACGTGTTCGGCGAAGTGCTGGTGCGCAAGCATTCGCACTTTGAAGAAGTGATGGCGGAACAAGGCGCGATCCGCGATGATTGGAAGTAAATAGAGTTCTCAGTTCCCAGTTCTCAGTTCTCAGTCAACGCCCGTAGCCGATGGCTTTTCTGGAAACTGAGAACTGAGAACTGGGAACTGAGAACTGTTTATGAGTCTTAAACCCCAACTCGAAGCTATTATTTACGCGGCGGAAATGCCGATTACGATTGAGCAGATCATTCCGCTTGTCCGGGATTCCGTCCTCGCCGAGTCGCCGGAAATCGACGCCACGGAAATCCGCTCGCGCGTACGCGCCGCGATCGAAGAGTTGCTTACCGATTATGCCGGCTCCGCTCACGGCATCGAAATCCGCCAGGTTGCGGGCGGCTATCGCATGTCCACCAAGCCCGAGCAGCACGATGTGGTGCGCGCATTCGCGAAAAGCCTCAAGCCGCCATTCCGGCTTTCGCTGCCCGCGCTTGAAACGCTCGCTGTCATTGCCTACAAGCAGCCTGTTACTGTGCCCGAAATCAGCGAGATTCGCGGCGTCGATTCTGGAGGAGTCATCGCCACATTGCTCGACCGCAAGCTCATCTCAACCGCTGGCCGCAAAGCTGTCATCGGACGGCCGATCCTCTATAAAACCAGCAAAGAGTTTCTGCTTCGCTTCGGACTCAAGGACATTCAGGAACTTCCCAGCATGGAAGAATTCGAGAAGCTGTTGGCAGAGTCGTTCCAGAGCGACTTGTTGACCAGCGAAGCGGAGCCTGCGCCTGCATCGGACTCTGCCCCGGCAGAAGCTGAATTGCCCACCGAGGCGCACGACGGCGTGGATTCGGACGAAGCGCCATCGCCCGAATCCGCGGAAATGGCGGAGGCTAATGCGGAGCCGTCCGAAATCTCAGAAGCGGCCAAGCCGGTGGACGAGTCCGAATCCGCCGAACATGCGAGAGTTTCCGCAGGCAGCGAGCGCGATTAGCCATGCCTGCCGAGCGTCTTCAAAAAATTATCGCCGCTGCCGGTATCGCCTCGCGGCGCAAGGCCGAAGAGCTTATCACTTCGGGCCGCGTTCTCGTCAATGGGCAGCCCGCCACCGAGCTAGGCACTAAAGCAGATCCCGAGCACGACCACATCCGCGTCGATGGCAAGCTGTTGCATGCGCCCGAGCGCTTCTCCTATTACGCTCTCAATAAGCCGAAGGGCTACGTCACCACTGTCAGCGATCCCGAAAAACGTCCCACCGTGATGGACCTGGTGCGCGGGATCAAAGGGCGCGTTTATCCCGTTGGACGCCTCGACTGGGCCAGCGAAGGCCTGCTGCTCCTGACCAATGACGGCGCGCTCGCCAATGCCTTGATGAAGGCCGCGTCTCACGTAGCGAAGACCTACGTGGTTAAAGTTGCAGGAACTCCCGACGAAGCCAAGCTCGACAAGCTGCGTGGCGGTGTTTCCATTGCCGAAAAAGGTGGACGCCGCGTGCGCACGGCTCCGGCGCAAATCAAGCTGATCAAGGAAGGCGACAATCCCTGGCTCGAAGTGATCATCATCGAGGGCCGCAATCGGCAGGTTCGCAAAATGTTCGAGGAAGTCGGCCACCATGTGGAAAAGATTCGCCGCGTGAAGTATGGCCCGCTATCGCTCGATGTGCCGCCAGGAGAATTTCGCAGCCTGACGCTTGAAGAAGTTGCGAAACTGAAAGCTGCTGCATCGGGATCGAAACGGCCTGGAGCGCAACCAGCAGGACTGGAGAGGGCGCGATCGAAGCCGCATGTCTCGCGACCGCCTACATCGAAATCGGTCAGATCGAAACCACTCAGGTCAAAATTATCCAACCGGCGGACCAGTTCTCGATCCTAGCGCCGTCTACCTATCGGCAGCGCCCTCGCCAAGCCATTGATGAGACTGGTTCTAGCCGAGAAAAGTAGCCTCCGTTCCCCAATGCCGAATCACTTCTTCCATGCGTGGAGTCGAGGCAGCCAACGCCGCACGTTATTCCGATACTCGTCGTAGTCAGCGCCGAACATTCTGTGGAGCGTCGGTTCTTCATAGAACCGAACAAATAAATTGACTCCGAGCACAACCGCGGCTGCCGCTGCAATCGCCCACCAATTCGCCTGTCCGAACACAATCCACAGGCCGGTCCACCCCGTCAGGAAGCCGACGTACATTGGATTTCGTACGTACCGGCAAAACCCAGTCACCACCAGCCTCTGAGGCGGAGCAAACGGCGCGGGTGTTCCGTGTCCGGTGCGTCCAAAATCCCACACGCACCGCAGTGCCACTGCAAAGCCGAGCACCGAGGGCACGGCCGCGATCCATCGCCAGGACGCTGTGCGGGCCACATCCGCTCGCAAGCCTAGCCAGGAAGGCAGCAGCCAGAACCAGAGAGCGAAGAATCCGATGCCGACGATCAACGACGCAATCGTCGTCAGCCCGCTCGGGTCGCGATTCTCCGGCGCTTCTGCACTCCCAGCGTCGGCCCCAGCATGACCGGCATTTGCGCTTGGCATAAGGCCTCCACGACGAAGTATGCGCCGGCGGGAGGCTTGTGGCGAGTTTCTTAGCGGCGGCTACCTCATCGATTCCGGAATCATTGGCAGGCGCGCCGCGCCGTACAGTCCGGCATCGCTTCCGAGCAGGGCGCGGGTGACGATCGTCTTGCGACCGGCCGTAGATTCTACATGGGCAGATGCACCTTTGTGGGCGGCTAGCGGGTCAGGCGGGGCGGTCGCCGCATACACCATCGAGCGCCACCGCAGTTCTTCAAAGATGGTGGGCGAAAACGCTTCCCATGCGCTGGAAACTCCGCCGCCAATCACGTACATGGGGAGATTCAGCGAGTTCACCATCCCCGCGAGCACAATGCCCAGTGCGCGGCCCACCCGCCGGAAAATCTTTCGCGCCTCTTCGTCGCCCTGAATGGCCAGGTTGTAAATCGATTTCGAGCTGAACTCGGCATCCGAATGCGCGGCGCGCGCCAGCGCCGACGCCGGATTTGCCGCGATCGTTTCGCGCGCCATGCGCACTACGGCGGTTGCCGAGGCATATTGCTCGAGGCATCCGCGATTGCCGCAGAGGCAGGGATGGCCTTCCGGCTCGACGTTGGTGTGGCCAAACTCGCCCGCCATTCCGCTCATGCCGTGCCAGATCGAGCCGCGCAAAACGAGACCGCCGCCTACGCCGGTTCCGAGCGTCAGCATGGCCATGTCGCTAAAATCCTTGGCAGCGCCCAGCCACTTTTCGCCGAGGGCGGCGACGTTGGCATCGTTCTCCAGAATGACGACTGTCTTCAGACGGCGCTCAATTTCGGCGCGCACGGGGTAATCCGCCCATCCCGGCAAGTTCGGCGATTCAAGCAATAAGCCGCTTTGCATATCGATAATGCCGGGCACGCCGATGCCGATTCCGAGCGGGGTGGCTGCATTGCGATATTTTTCGAGCACGTGCTGAATGGCCTGGCACATGTCGTCAATGACGTGATCGCGTCCGAGAGCAACCTTGGTGCCGAGTGTGACTTTCTCGACGAGAGTTCCCTGGTCATCGACCGCGGCGATTCGCAGATTCGTACCGCCAAGGTCAACGCCGATTGCAAAATTTTTCATGATGAATGACTCGTCATATCGTTGGATCCTAATTTGCGTTTTTATAAGGTGCAATCGGATTCGTCAATCAGGTGTCAGGTCTAGGTGTCAGGAAACCCACAGCAAAGCGCCTCTTAATCCAGACCTGAAAACTTGAAACTTGAAAATCTGATACCTGACACCTGATACCTGACACCTACTTCTGGCATCTCGGGCAGTAATGGCTGCTGCGGCCTGCCAGCACAATTCGCCGGATCGCGGTCTTGCACACTCGGCATAGCTCGCCTTCACGGCCGTAGACGCGGTGTTCGAGCTGGAAGAATCCTTCCTCTCCGTTCGCGTCCACGTAATCGGAAACAGAGGAACCTCCAGCGGCGATGGCTTCACGCAATACTTCGCGTACCGAATGATAAAGCCGGGACAGTTCCTGGCGCGTGACCGCGGCGGCGCGGCGGCGCGGACGGATTTCGGCGCGAAACAAAGATTCATCGGCATAGATGTTGCCCACGCCGCGCACGAGCTTCTGATTCAACAGCGCGCTCTTGATTGGAGTTTTACGGCCACGAAAAAGAGCGACGAAATTTTCTTCGCTTACTTCGAGCGGTTCGACTCCTCCGGGATCGAAGCCGGATGAGTGCACGCTGAGCTTGCCAAACATACGGGGATCGACAAAACGCAGTTCGCGGCCCGAGGCAAGCTTGGCGATCAGGTGCGTGTGCTTGGCGATCTCGGCGTCGGACTCGGAAACCAACAAGCGCCCCGTCATGCCGAGATGGACGACCCACTGGGCAGTCTCGTTCTTCTTCTGCGCGGCTTTGTTGTGCGCGGCGGTGCCGTTCGATGCTGCCAAATCGAAAACGATGTGCTTTCCAGCGCGATGGACCCGGTCGATACGTTTCCCCTCGAGCGTCTTTGCAATCTTGGCCGCGGGTGATTTCAGCGGCTGCTTGCGCGATCCGATCCAGACCGATTCGATTGTGTCGCCGGCCACACGGCGCTCCAGTCCGCGCACAATGGTTTCGACTTCGGGAAGTTCGGGCACCGAGTCAGGATACAAGATCGTGATGAGTTAACGTCCACCACGGAGGCACCCTTCGACTAAGCTCAGGGCAGGCTCGTCACGGAGAAAACCAAACACTTGGCAAAATCGTTCCTTTTCTTAAGTCAGAGGCAGCGCGTCGGTTTTGTCAGGCGTGCTCCCGGAATGTACCCCCCCCTCCCCCCACGGTCTATTGGAATCAAGACTTTGGCGGGCAAATATATACTTGACACACGTGAAGAAATAGGGTACATTTGTGACATGAAAACGCCCCGCACCTTACAAGAAGCCATCGTTTACTTCTCCGATCTCGACCGGGCCTTTGAATACGCAATCAGACTCCGTTGGCCTGACGGCAAGGTGATCTGTCCCCGCTGTAGCTCCGAGTCCAACTACTTCATTAAAACGAGAAAGTTGTGGCTCTGCCGAAGCTGTAATCGGCAATTTACACTCAAAGTGAACACAATCTTCGAGGATTCTGCTCTTGGCATGGACAAATGGATGACGGCGTTCTGGATGCTGGTCAACTGCAAGAATGGTGTGAGCAGCATGGAGATTCACCGCTCTATCGGCGTTACCCAAAAGTCGGCATGGTTTATGCTTCATCGGCTTCGTGCTGCCTTGCACAACCGCTCCTTCGGTTTCACAAAGAAGATGGGCGGACCGAGTACGGTGCTTGAGGCGGACGAGACCTACATCGGCGGCCTTACGAAGAACATGCACAAAGAGCGCAAGGCGCGGCTCTGGAAACAAGGTGGAATGCACAGTGGTAAAACTGCCGTGCAAGGGATCTTTGATCGCGAAGCCCGGCAAGTTCGTGCTCACGTCATTCCAGATGTCAAGCGCGAGACCTTGCAGAACGCGATTCTCAAGAACGTGAAATATGGTTCTACCGTCTACACCGACAGTGCGGTTGGTTACAATCTCCTGCACTCGCGCTTTGTACACGATGTCGTTAATCATGCCGTCGAATACGTCAAAGGCCGCGTCCACACGAACGGGATTGAGAACTTTTGGAGCCTGTTCAAGAGAGGCCTGCGCGGCACTTATGTTGCTGTCGAACCGTTTCATCTAACTCCCTACATTGATGAACAAGCATTCCGCTTTAACAACCGTGCGACCAAGGACAATCCCTTGAACGATTCCGACCGCTTCGCTCTGGCTATGAGCCAAGTTGCCGGGAAGCGCCTCACCTATGCCGATCTGACGGGCAAAAACGAATCGCCGCGCCACTTACCGACAGGGACGGGGGAAGCGCAAGTCCCCTTCTAGTCCTTGTCGGATCGTTTCGTTTTGCGGACGCTAAGCGCTTTCGGCGTCCGCTTTTTCGGCCTCGCAGTTTGATCCTTTGGAGCTTTGAAGAGCGCTCTCATACCCTCTTCAAAGTTCTTAGCGGCCTGCGGTCCTTCGATGTACTCACACCGCTTCATTTCAGTCACTCTTTCTTCGCATCGTGTTGCTGATGCCATGCTATAACCTGAGTGCCGAGATAATCAGAGCCTCTGAAATTCACGGCGAGATGCTTTTCTTCATATGCCTTAAGAATGTCCGCTTTTTGGGGAATAGATAAAAACTCTTCGTGATAAATCAGCACTCTTCCAGAAAACGTAAGTTCTTTTGATGTCGTCATCTGATCGTTGTATCCGCTCATCACGGCAACCGATTTAGAAAAATGGTTGAATGTTTCCTGCACCGCATCATGATTAAGCAATTCCATGCACGCCACGATTGTGGCGCGTCCCGAAAAGTCCATTGCCGGGGGAGTTGGCCTACCGATATAGAAGCCTACAAATTTCGTTCTGGCCTCGTAATCCTCGTAGATTTGCCGCTTGACTTTGATCGTAAACTCGTTGGGACTGCCAATGGTGTAAGCATCGATATCGGATGAGTCGCTCCCCTTCAGAACATTTGAAAAATCTTTCCTGAACAGATCAAGCAATGTTGGCGGCTTGTCATCCTGCTTATGATCCTGTGCTACAGGAGGCGGCGGCTTGAGCAACGGCACTCTGCTTCCAACCCAGCAATATGACCATACCCACGCAGCACCGATTATGCCAAAGACGACAAATGAAGCTAGGATTCGTTCTAGAGGCGGAGCATCAAATTTCACCAGCCACGTGGCTGTTTTTAAAATGAGGATAGTGGCAGAAAATGAGAAACAAATACGCGCAATCAGAAATTCCGGGGGAGCCATGCTCATAACTCCAAACCCGATACCGATGAACAGGAGTGCCACACTGCCGAGAACACCCCAACCGAACAATGTAGCGAAGATCGCCATGCTGGGCATTGTCGCAGACCGCCTAACGTGTGTCTAGTATATATTCCCCCAAATTGATCCTATTTGGCGGTACTTCCCCTATGCTGCTGAGAAAGCATTTCGGGGTCGGTGACCTCAGCGGCTAAAGCCGGCATTGAAGACAGGCCAGCTATCGCAGCACTGAAAAAGCGCTGCGCCACCCAAAATCAACAGCAGACAGAGTTTTTCCGCGGCCTGCCAGCCAGAGTGCAGCCCCACGCTGCTTCCATCAAAAGAAAATCTCATATACGGTGATGGGAAGTCTGTGACGCGGGCACTTGACTTGTTGGGGGTGGAGACAAGGGGGGGAGTTGGAGAAATGGATGTCACCGGACTCGCAGCATTATCGATGCCCTCCCAGGGTAGAGCCCAAAAGGACGGGCGCGAACTGGGCGCCGAGCTTTGACAAATATCACATCTATGATATGATTAACTCCAGTGCTGACGACGACCGCTCTGCACCATTCGAGACAATCATATGAAACCGCATCTGACATCGCTGCTGGTACTTCCCGAGACGAAGATTGTGCTGGATGCCCTGGCCACGCTACTTCAGAAATCTCCGGCGTCCGTCGTCGATCTGACTGTATCTTCCTATCTTGCGTCTCTCCCGAAAACGCAGCGTTCGGCTGTCGAAACGCTCAAGACCGTTGCTATGGGGAACCTCGACACAGCGCGGCAGCCGGTGGACGGGATGCAGCCTTCAGCAACCTATCAATTTTCTCGGCTCTGCTTCCGGCGTGACATCATCGAAGCCATCGGGCAACGTGAAGCGTTTCGGGTCGTAACGCCCATCGGTACATTCCAGATGACAAAAGCTGATTTCTATCGTGAATTTCAAAATGTAGCTGAGTCGAAGAGCTACAGCGAAGATGGAATTTACCACTATCCAAAGGTTCCGAAGCGAGCCGAGCGATACCGCATTTCGTAAGGGCCGTTGCTTGAGCCCTGGTCGACAAAGTTGTCGGAAGGAGAAACCCGCTTGAAAACGACAATCAATGTATTTACCTCCCTTGCGAAAGTCCTTTCACGATCATGGGCTGTTAAGAGGGAGCTCCAGCGAGAAGGTGTCCCTGTGTTGCGAAAATCTCCCCCTATCTTGTACTTCGGGAGTTTGCCTGCGTATTTCGCTTCTCCCTTGCGAGTCGTTACGGCGGCACTAAATCCATCAAGCAATGAGTTCCCAGATGGAACGCCGGCATTAAGGTTCCCTGGCGCATGCGAAAGATATCCCGAACGTCATTTTGAAGCCCTAAACAACTACTTCGAACATGCCCCTTACTGGGAAAAATGGTTCAAGCATGCGGACGTCTTGCTTGATGGATTAGGAGTTGGGTTCCGCGCAGGGCGATCCTGCCGCGCCTTGCATACTGATCTCTGTTCGCCCTTGGCCACCCAACCGGCGTTCACAGACCTGACTAAATGGCAACAGGACGAGCTAGAGCGAAAAGGAATGCCATTATGGTCAGACCTGATTCAACTGCTCGATCCGGACGTAATTATTATGTCGGGAGCGGGGCCGCTGCGAGACCGGGTTCCATTGTTCGCCAATGCTGGCTGGGAGTGCGTCTACGGCACCGGCAGGAAAGGGGCTTGGCTCGCAGTCATCCAAGCTTGGGGACGGCAGCGGCTTGGGGTCTTCGCTCTCACGAATCACGTACCCTTCGGCAACTTGTCTCTCGACGAGCGGCGAAGAGTCGGCAAAATAATAAAGAAAGAGGCTTGTCGCCGACAGGTAGCGCACCGGCCTTAGGCGTAGGGCGGTTGTGGAACCGCTTCTAGTTTGCTCAGTCGATTCGCGGGCGGGGCGCCCGCGCCACAAGCGTTGGAGCTCGGCCCTGGCGTGGGCGAGGCCTTACCCTCCCCTGAACCTGCTCAGCTCCGAGCAAGAGCGGATTCCTCCCTTTGGTCGGAATGACATTTTTTTTTGTGAGACGCGCGGGGGCTTCTACTTCGCTCGATGGATTCGCGGGCGGGGGCGCCCACGCCACACTTGCCCCAGGCTTGCACTGGATACGCGCTGGCTGTTTCCGGTATTCTGGAAAGTACACATTCGCTGCGCCGATTTGCTAGCAGTCTTCCACGGTCGTCATTACGCGGTGCGCGGTTCGTGTGCGCGAACAAAGTCCTCAGAGCAGCCGATTTTTGCCTGCGCGGCGGACGATCCCAGGGGCGGCTTTGCGGCCGCGCGAATTCCATACGGAGATTGAATTGAAGCGAGGCAGAACCGCGGTTATTGTGGGCGCCCAGTGGGGCGACGAAGGCAAGGGCAAAATTGTCGACGTACTTACACGGAGTTTTCAGGTAGTGGCTCGCTATGCCGGCGGCCATAATGCCGGACACACGGTCATTATCCAGGGCAAGAAATTTATTCTCCAGCTGGTGCCCGGCGGGATTCTGCGGCCGGAGTGCATGAGCGTCATTGGCAATGGCGTGGTGCTCGATCCGCTGGCGTTTTTGAAGGAAGTGGCTGGCCTGCGCGCCGCGGGTGTGAAGGTCGACGGCAATCTTTTTGTTTCGAATCGTGCGCAGGTGATTCTGCCCTATCACCGCATGATGGAACTGGGTTCGGAGAATGCGCCGGGGCGCGTCAAGATTGGCACCACGTCGCGCGGTATTGGTCCCGCTTACGAAGACAAGATGGGACGGCGCGGGCTGCGCGTGGCCGACCTGCTCGACACGAACCTGCTGCGCACGCACACTGAAAACGCATGCCGCGAGAAGAACATGATCGGACATGCGCTGTTCAATTCCGATCCGCTCGATCCCGACAAAATGTTTAAGGAGTATGCGGACGCTGCCGAGCAGATTGCTCCGTTTGTGCGCGACACGGCGCTGCTGCTGAACCGCGCGCTGGCAGAAGGGAAGTCGATTGTGTTCGAGGGCGCGCAGGGGACGATGCTCGACATTGACCACGGAACCTATCCGTTTGTGACTTCGTCGAGCGCGACCTCCGGAGGCGCGGTGACTGGAACGGGCGTGCCACCGACGTCGATTGACACGGTGATCGGCATTACGAAGGCATATTGCACGCGCGTGGGCGGCGGGCCGTTCCCCAGCGAACTCACGGATGTGCAGGGTGAGGATCTGCGCAAACGCGGCAACGAATATGGAGCGGTGACGGGACGTCCGAGGCGCACGGGCTGGTTGGATTTGCCTCTTCTTCGATACGCTGGCATGATTAACGGAATCTCGTGGCTGGTGGTGACCAAGCTGGACGTGCTCGACCATCTGGCGGAGATTCCGGTGTGCGTGGGGTATAAGATCGACGGCAAAGAAACTGATGAAGTGCCAGCGCAGGCATGCGGGTATGAGACGATTCAGTGCGTGTATCGAAAGATACCGGGCTGGGCGGCCTCAACGCAGAGCGCGCGCAGCGTGGATGCTCTGCCGAAGGCTGCCAGAGAATACCTGGCCTTCATTGAAAAAGAAACGGGAGCGCGAGTGGGAATGATTTCAACCGGGCCGGACCGCGAGCAGACGATTCTGGTTCCGGAATTTGTGGAAGCATTGGGGTTGAAGCGTTGAAGCATTAAGACATTGAATCATTGATTCATTTAGTCATTGACTCATTCACAAAAGTGAACCGGCGGTTTTCAATGATTCAATGTCTAAATGATCCAATGATTAAATAAGTGGTACTGGAGCGACGGATGGTAGTGCTGGCGGTAACCTGGATGGCAAAGATAGGACGTGAGTCAGAAGTTGTAGCGATCTTTGAAAAACTCTCAGCCGAATCGCGCAAGGAACCGGGCTGCATGATGTATCAGGTGCACAAGCACAAGACCGATCCCCGGCGGTTCTTCATCTACGAGCAATACAAGGACAATGCCGCGCTGGAAGCGCACCGCGGGTCGGCGCATTTTCTTCAGATTGCGAAGAAGGATTTGCCGAAGATTGCCGACCGGACGGAAGGGCATTTGTTCGAGCCGATTGGGTAACTGCGAAGTTCTCAGTTCCCGGTTCTCAGTTCTCAGAAAAACCCGGCATCGGATCGACCGCACTGGGAACCGAGAACCGCGTTTACTGTTTGTCCGCCATGAGGACGCCGCCCGAGGCGTAACTTTCCTTCGACACTTCCACGAATGTCACTACGATTCCTTCGCGGCGAGCGCCTGCTTCCTCGACCATGGCGTCGGTGATTCGTTTGGCGAGATTGCGCTTTTGATCGGCGGTGCGGCCTTGCAGCATGGTGACTTGGACTAGAGGCATTTTAAGTTCTCAGTTCCCAGTTCTCGGTTCTCAGAAAAACCAATCCTCTGGGACTTCACTGAGAACTGGGAACTGAGAACCGGGAACTGCTACTGCGATAATTCGTACCCCGCGAAGAAGAAGCTCAACTCGAAGCGCGCTGTATCTTCGGCGTCGGAGCCGTGAATCGCATTGTGCTCGATATTGGTGGCCCACTTCTTGCGGATCGTGCCCTCTTCGGCGGTGGCCGGGTTGGTCGAGCCCATCAGCTTGCGCAGGTCGGCAATTGCATTTTCCTTTTCGAGAGCCAGCGCGACGATTGGGCCGCTCGACATGAACTGGGTGAGCGAGTGGTAAAACGGGCGGCTGGCATGGACAGCGTAAAACTGTTCCGCTTGATGCTGCGAGATTTCGAGCATCTTCATGGCCAGGATGTGGAAGCCGTTCTTTTCGAACTGCTCGATGATGTCTCCGACGGCGTTTTTCTTGACCGCGTCGGGCTTAACGATAGTGAGAGTGCGTTGCAGTGTTTTCATAAGATCAGGTATCGGGTCTCAGGTGTCAGGTTTTAAGAATTTATTTGTTGGTTTTCAGAAACACAAGTTCGCGGTTTTCGCTGAGAACCGAGAACTGAGAACTGTGTTTATACTTTCACTCCCAGCACGGACGCCAGCGTCTCGCCGATGTCCGCGGGCGATTTCGCTACCTTCAATCCGGCCTTCTCCATGGCAGCGATTTTCTCCGCTGCGGTGCCTTTGCCTCCGGAGATGATCGCACCGGCGTGGCCCATGCGGCGTCCGGGAGGCGCTGTTTGTCCGGCGATGAAGCCAACTACAGGCTTCTTCATGTGGGTGCGGATAAACTCAGCCGCAGTCTCTTCCGCGTTGCCGCCGATTTCGCCGATCATGATGACGGCTTCGGTCTGGGGATCGCGGTTAAACAGGTCGAGCGCGTCTATGAAATTCGTGCCGATGATGGGATCGCCGCCGATGCCGATAGCGGTCGATTGTCCTATGCCGCGCTGCGTGAGCTGATGAACGGCTTCATAGGTCAGCGTGCCGGAGCGCGAAATGATGCCGACATTGCCTTCCTTGTGAATGTGCGCGGGCATGATGCCGATTTTGCATTTGCCGGGAGAAATGATCCCGGGGCAATTCGGGCCGATCAAGCGTGAGCGGCGGTTCTGCAGAAACTCCCAGGCGCGGACCATGTCGAGCGTCGGAATGCCTTCGGTGATGCAGACGATCAGTTCGATTTCCGCGTCGGCGGCTTCCATGATCGCATCAGCCGCGTACGGAGGCGGAACAAAAATTACGGTGGCGTTAGCGCCGGTTTTGTCCGCCGCTTCCTGCATGGTGTTGAAGATGGGCCAGCCTTCGTGCGTGGTGCCGCCCTTGCCGGGGGTGACGCCGCCGACGATCTGCGTTCCGTACGCAGCGCAGGCTTTCGCGTGAAAAGTGCCTTCGCGTCCCGTTAACCCTTGCACGATCAGTCGAGTTCTTTTATCAGCCAGGATTGCCATAATTGCTCTCTTTCAAAAAGTTCTCAGTTCTCGGTTCTCAGTTCTCAGTGAAGCTAAAATTCGCGGCTATTACTGAGAATGGACACCTGCTTTTACGCTTTGGCTGCGGCTACTACTTTGTCGGCTGCGTCTTTCATGGTTTCGGCAATTACAAAATTCAGGCCAGACTCCTGCAAGATTTTCTTGCCCTCCTGAACATTGGTGCCTTCCAGCCGCAAGACCACCGGCAATTGGATATTCGTTTTCTTCGCCGCCTCAACCACTCCGGTAGCCAGCATATCCACGCGCAGAATGCCGCCAAAAATATTGATGAGCACGGCGCGCACGCTCTTGTCGCTAAGCAGAATTTCGAATGCGTGTGCGACCTGGTCGGCGCTTGCGCTGCCGCCTACGTCCAGAAAGTTGGCTGGCATGCCGCCCGCATATTTAATGATGTCCATGGTTGCCATTGCGAGACCAGCGCCATTCACCATGCATCCGACGCTGCCATCGAGCTTGATGTAGTTGAGGTTGTACTTCGAGGCCTCGACTTCCAGCGGATCTTCCTCTGTGACGTCGCGCAATTCCTTCAGATCGGCGTGACGGAACATCGCGTTGTCGTCGAAATTCAGCTTGGCATCGAGCGCGAAGAGGCGACCGTCGGTGCAACTGACAAAGGGATTGATTTCGACCAGCGAGGCATCCGTCTCGAGAAATGCGTTGTAGAGGCTAGTCAGAAACTGCACGGCGGAACTTAGCTGCGTGCCCTTGAGCCCGAGCGCAAACGCGATCTTGCGCGCCTGGAACGGTTCAAGCCCCATGCCGGGATCGATGTATTGCTTCAAGATCGCCTCGGGACGTTCGGCGGCGACCTGCTCGATATCCATGCCACCGGCGGCAGAGGCCATGAAAACCGGCTTGCCTTCGCCACGGTCGACGAGGATGCCGAGGTAAAGTTCCTTCTCGATCGGCAGCGTTTCTTCAATCAGCAAGCGGCGCACAACGCGGCCTTCCGGGCCGGTCTGGTGCGTGATGAGCGTCATGCCGAGAATCTTGCCGGCAAGTTCGCTTGCCTCGGCGAGCGACTTGGCGATCTTGACGCCGCCGCCCTTGCCGCGTCCGCCGGCGTGGATTTGCGCTTTGACTACAACGCCGGTTGCGCCCGCATCAAACAGCTCTTTGGCCGCTGCCTCGGCTTCTTCGCGCGTGGTAGCCGTGGTGCCGCGAGGAACGGCGACGCCATATTTCTTTAGAATGCCTTTTGCCTGATACTCATGAATTTTCATAATGATTCCAAAATCAAAAACGTCGTTCGTCGTCAGTCGTTCGCGGTCACCATTACTGGAAAACGGCCTCCGCGTTAATCAAGGCACAACTGCCGGATTGGACACTCCCGTGAGGGTCCTGCTTGCGGCTTCAGTCTGCGTGCAGCAAACTCATGATTCTATAGAAGGCGGAAGGATTGGCGCAAACTCAGATGTCACAGTATGTAGTGATTGGCACTGTTTTGTACCACCGGGTCGTCAATTCCAGAGTGGTCCCTGCAACGCCGGTGGTTTAAGCTCATCCTGATATTTGATCAGAGTCATCCATGATCCTTGACGCGCTTCATCGCATCGCCAACCACCGCCAGTCGCTTGCACGCGACGAGGCTCGTGCCGTGATGAGCGAAGTTCTCACCGGACAGTGCACGGACGCGCAGATCGCGGCGCTGCTGGTGGCGCTGCATATGAAAGGGGAGACGGTCGAGGAAATTGTCGGATTCGCCGAGGCGATTCGAGTGGCGGCCACACCGCTTGAGCTTCACGCCGAACAGGTGCTGGACGCCAGCGGCACCGGACGCGATGCGCTGGTCGATACCTGCGGCACCGGCGGCGACACCAGCGGCACGTTTAACATTTCGACTGCGACCGCGTTCGTGGTGGCGGGAGCCGGAGTGCGCGTGGCCAAGCACGGCAACCGGAGTGTGAGTTCAAAGTGCGGCTCCGCCGATGTGATGGAAGCGCTGGGCGTGAAAATCGACGTCGCGCCGGAGCGCGTCGCCGCCTGCCTGGAGGAAGTCGGGATCGCGTTCCTGTACGCGCCGGCGATGCATTCGGCGATGAAGTATGTGCAGCCCGCGCGCCGGGAACTGCGCTTGCGGACAGTGTTCAATCTGCTTGGCCCGCTGACGAATCCTGCGCGAGCCACCTGCCAGGTGGTGGGAGTCTATTCGGCAGACCTGGTCGAGAAACTTGCCGAAGCGCTCAGCATGCTAGGGCTTCATCGCGCGCTGGTTGTGCATGGCAGCGACGGCCTAGACGAAATCACGATCAGTGGGCCGACGCGGATTGGCGAGGTGCGGGACGGCCAAGTTCGCACGTATGCAGTGACGCCGGAGGAGTTTGGCCTGGAGCGAGCAGCGCTTGACGACATCTCCGGTGGGGACGCATACGTGAATGCCGCGCTGATTCAGGAGATTCTTAAAGGCCGGAAGTCCGCTCGGCGCGATGTCGTGTTGCTGAACGCAGCCGCGGCATTGGTGGCGGCTGGACTCGCCGATCATCTGCGGGATGCAATGCCGCTGGCCGCGAATGCGATCGACTCGGGTGCAGCCGCGGAAAAGCTGCGTCGGCTCGTAGAGTTCTCTAAGTCCGGTTATTGATCACTGCTGTCGGCTTTTCCCTCTGCTATCCAATCTCGACGATTTATTTCGTGGGTTAAACAGGCCGCGTAATTTTTCACGCACTGAAAGCGCTACGCCACCAGAAACCGGAGTTTCGCCCGCCTGATAAACTATTCCAGCAAATTTGCTTTTGAGGATGGCTTGTGGCGGGGAAACCGGTTCTGGTGGTGCATGGCGGCGCGTGGGCGATTCCGGATGACATGGTAGAAGTGCATTTGAATGGAGTGCGCAATGCCGCGGCTGCGGGTTGGCGGGCGCTGGAGCGCGGCGGGTCGGCGCTTGACGCGGTGGAAGCGGCAGTGGTGGAACTGGAAGACGACGAGACGTTTGATGCGGGGCGAGGGAGTTTTCTGAATCGCGACGGCAAGGTTCAGCTCGATGCCTTCATCATGGATGGCGCGACGTTGCGCGGAGGCGGCGTGGGATGCGTGGAGCGGCTGCGCCATCCGGTGCGCGCGGCACGCAAAATTTTGAGTGACAGCACACATGTGTATTTTGTGGCGGATGGCGCGGAGCGCTTTGCGGAGGAACACGGGATTGAACTTTGCCGCAATGAAGACTTGATTATTCCGCGCGAGGTGGAGCGGCTGCGGGAATACCAGGCGCAGGGCACGAATCATGGCAACGATCTGTTTGCGCCGGCGATATCGCACGACACGGTGGGAGCGGTTGCGCTCGATAGCGAGGGAAATATTGCGGCGTCCACGTCGACGGGCGGGACTCTGAATAAAGATCCGGGGCGGTTGGGGGATTCGTCGTTGATTGGTTGCGGCTGTTATGCAGATAACGAGAGTGCGGCGGTTTCAACCACAGGCTGGGGCGAACCCATCATGAAGCTGGTGCTGGCGAAGTGGGCGGCAGACCGCGTGGCGGCAGGCAATCTGCCGCAATGGGCGGCGCAGGAAGCGATGAATTATTTGAAGCAACGGCTGGATGGGCATGGCGGAATTATTTTGCTCGATGCGCAGGGGCGGATTGGGATTGCACATAATACGCCGCGAATGGCTTGGGCTATACGCACCGCAGAGAAGATGGAAGCTGGGACGGAGCGGTAGGCTAGAATGGAGCCGCTATGGAAAGCATCCAATGGCGCGACTATCTGGCGAACTCCATTCGCTACTGGGAGCCACGTCGAATTTTGTACAACCTGCTGCTAGCTGTCATTGTGATCATCCACTTTGTAAGAGGGCTGCCGTCTTCACGGATTGGCCTGCAGTTCAATACAGCCCTACTTCTGTTTCTCTTAGCCGTGCTCGCAAATGTCGCCTACTGCGCAGCCTACGTGCCCGACATTTTTGCCCAGATGTCGAGTCTGCGCGATTCCTGGCTGCGCTACCGATGGGCGGTGTTTGTTATCGGATTAGCGTTCGCGGGAGTGCTGACGCATTTCTGGTCGGGTGCGATGTTCGGACAAGGCGGTAGTTAAGAGCCGTCTCATGGGGCATCGCGGTGGGATCGCGGAATCCCACGTTTCGAAAACCCGCGAGAAGTGGGGCACCTGTGCATAAGCCAAGGCCGAAAGCCCATATCCTAGAACTCCAGATGCACGCGGAACGATGGGACCACTACGGGGCCGCGGGCCTGGTTATAGCCGGGGTTATCGATGTGCTGGACGCCGGGAGCGACGTAGAGGCCGCGCCACACGTGAGCGGTGTAGTAGGACTCGAAGATGGTTTCACGGCCATAGGTCAGATTGTTCGTGCGGCCGGAGTCGGCACTGCCATCGCCGAGCAGGAAGCCAAGGCCTCCCAACCGCAAGTATTCCTGATGATCCTTGCAGATTCCGTTGGTGACGACGGCGACTCCGGCGCGATCATAACGGCGATGCCACCATGCTCCGTGCGCACCTAAGCCTGCGGCAAAAGTCTGATCGACTTCGGTATAGGCGAAGGACTCGGTTTTACCGTTATCCCAGCCGAAGCGGGTGAAGGCGGTCAGGTTGGAAGCGAGATCCTGCTCGATGTTCGCGCCGAATCCATATTTGCGGGTGATGTGCCAGGGATGGTTGGTAATGTCGGGCACGGTGACGAGTCCTTGCTCATATTGCTCGATGGCGTCACGGTAGATGCCCATATTGGCGTAGTTGGTGTAGGCGAGAAGGCGGACGACGCCGGCTTTCTTCGGGATGAAGCCGTGGCGCAGCTCATACTCGTAATTTTCGGCGTGCACCTGCCAGGGGCGCCAGACTAGATCGATGCCGTTGGCAATCTTTGGCATGAGGGCTTCGGCGAAGCGAAAGCCCCAGTTGCGGTCCTCGTAGTCGGCGGTGACGCCGACGGTATAGCCGCGTGTGTCGGCGGCGTAATCCCATGCGCCGTTGTTGTCGACGGTCCAATTGTCGAATTGAAGGTGGGTGTCGGAGCCGACGGAGTTTACGTCGAAGAAATCCGGCAGACTGAATTTGCCGAAGCGGAGTTCGAGGCGGCGGCGCGGCAGTTCGGGGAAAAGAGAAAAGGCGGTGCGCTCGTTTTCGATCTTGTCTTTGCTGAGCGCGAAAACATGATGAATCTCGCCGCGACCCAAATAGGGAGCTTTGCTCAAAAGCGGATTGCGCACAATGTCGAGGTCGGTATTGCCTGCGAGGCCTAAACCCTGAGTGAGAGCGGCGCCGCCGGCTTCTTCGATATCGACCAGGAACTCGGTGGAGTTGTTGACGCGCACGCCGGTGTAGAGGGTCATGACGCGCGAGGTGGCTTTTTCGTAGTTGGGACTCAGGCTGTGTGTGCCGCTGTAGAGCGCGGGAAACGGAGGATGAGTCTGGAAGATGAAATTCGCCTGGCCGGAGAGCCAGAAGCGCGAGTCCTTGAAATGAGGAAACATGGCGGGAGTATCGTCGCCGGCGGAAGGATCGGGTGGATCCTCGGGAGCAGCGGCGCCGGGAGGCTGTGGCGTGGCCGCGGCAGCCTGGGAAACAGCTGACAGGTTGCTTGCTCGAGGAGTGCCGGGCTGAGTTTGCGGCTGTGTGGATTGGGCCACTGCCAGGGTTGAGGCGAGGAGAATAAAGCAAAGCGATAACGGCGCGCGGAGGGCGCACGGCGCGGAGTGGAGGGCGGCGGAGACCAGAGGGGCGGCCAGGCCGCGGATCCCGTCAGTATTGAACTTGAATTTCATTTTCATATTCGCAGATTAGGCGAGCGCAAGCACGCGCCCCAAGTCTATCGGTCACGGGTATTTGTGATGCGAGTCGCCAGGATGGCGGCTTGCCGCCCTCTCCACGGTTAACATCAGTCTCTAGCAGATACAGTTAACCGTAGTTAACTGCATCCGCAATTTTCCAACTCCATCGTTCCGCCTATGGTAGGACGGATCGCGTTACAGGGAGGTTACAGCCGCAGGGACGCCGGCCAGCGCTCCTCCGCCGACCGCACCCAGCACATTTGCATCCCGCGATCATGGTTTTCATCGGTGACCACGACCCAGTTCATGCGAGGGGCCCGGAATTCCGTCCGCGCCTTCTCCTGCCGCGTCCAGCGCACTTCGCAGCCGGCGGCAAGCATGAGCTGCGTCGTCGCCATCGTGATGTCTTGCGCAACCAGTGTGATGCAGCACATTGTCATATCCTCCTTTCCTGCCGATTTTGCGAACCGAAGGGTTCGGCGATCCGGAGCGCCTAAAGGTGGAATAGACTCCAATCTCCGACAAGCCGTATCTGTTGATATATCATACCCCCCTATGGTATATTGTCAAGTCGCAACAACCCGAGGGTGCAAAAAAGCATGAAGGAAAAAACGCCGGCGATCTCAAACGAAAAACAAAAGCTCCTGTCCCGCATCAAGCGGATGAGCGGACAGATCGATGCCGTCGAGCGCTCCGTGACTGGCGGCGACGAATGCGCCGATATCCTGATGCTGCTGGCAGCGATTCGCGGCGGAGTCAACAGCCTGATGGCGGAGATTCTTGAAGATCACATCCGGCTGCACATCACCCATCGCAACCGCGAAATTGAATCACCCGAGGAACTAACTGAAGACCTGATTGCACTGGTGCGGGCCTATCTGAAGTAGGGCTTCGCCAGGGGAGCAAATGAGACTTACTCCTGCCGCCGGACCGAATTGGAATACCGATAGGATGCGTCTGACGGAAGGATAATCGAGGCAAAAAATAAAAGGACGGCCCGGAGCCCCCCAAGGCCGTCCTAAAGAACCCTCCCGGTTAGAAGGGCAACTGGGAGTAAGGTAACTCGGCGAAGTTTCAGCAGTGTTGCGGCTTCGTGAAATTCCGATGAATTCAGACGAGAAGCGGTTGGCGGTCAGGGCGGCGGGGCGGAGGATCGCATTCGGTGATGGAGCCGCCGACCGCAGCAAGTCTGTCGTGTTCAGAGATCACAGATTGATGTGATTGGCCGCGCTGCCGACCCCCCGGCGGGCGCTGCTATAGTTGATCGAACATGACAGGACTGAAAGCCTTATCTGTGGAGGGGCAATGACCCGGAAAATCGAGCAATCGCGCAAATTGCAAAAGCGCGCCGAGCAGCTGATCCCCGGAGGTGTGAACTCACCCGTGCGTGCGTTCCGGGCGGTGGGCGGCGATCCCCTTTACGTGATACGCGGGCAGGGTTCTCACATTTGGGATGCGGACGGGAACGAGTACGTGGATTACATAGGCTCATGGGGGCCGCTCATTCTGGGGCATGCGGCGCCTACCGTGATTGAAGCGGTGATTTCGGCGGCACGCAGCGGAACCAGTTTTGGAGCATCGACGCCGACGGAAGCCGACCTGGCGGAACTGGTGATTTCGGCTTTTCCCAACATGCAGAAAGTGCGCTTCGTCAGCTCGGGGACGGAGGCGACGATGTCGGCGATCCGGCTCGCTCGCGCCTATACCAAGCGCAAGTACATCGTGAAATTCGAAGGCTGCTATCACGGCCACGCGGACGCGCTGCTGGTAAAGGCGGGATCGGGCGTGGCGACGCTGGGGATTCCCGGGTCGGCGGGTGTGCCGGAGGAATTCACGCAATTTACGCTGGCGTTGCCCTACAACGATACGGACGTGCTGGAGCAGGTATTCAAGAAGTACAGGCATCAGATTGCGTGTGTGATCGTGGAGCCCGTGGTGGGCAACATGGGCTGCGTGCCTCCGGGGCGAGGGTATTTGGAAGCGCTGCGGGCCATCACTTCGCGCGACAAGGCACTGCTGATTTTCGACGAAGTGATGACCGGATTTCGCCTGGCGTTTGGCGGGGCGCAGGAACTGTTCGCGATCCAGCCTGACCTGACCACGATGGGCAAGATCATTGGCGGCGGCTTGCCGGTTGGAGGTTATGGCGGGTCGAGCGAGATTATGGATTTGGTAGCTCCGGTGGGGCCGGTATATCAGGCGGGCACGCTCTCGGGAAATCCGCTCGCAATGGCGGCGGGCTATGCCACCCTGCGCTATTTGCGAGAACACAAAGATGTGTACGCAAAGATCGATAAGCTAACTGCGGAACTGGTGTCGGGTGTGGCGGCAGTGGCCAAGGATGCGGGCGTGACGATGTGCCACAACCACGTGGGATCGATGTTTACGTGGTTCTTTACGCCGGGGCCGGTAACGGATTGGACTTCGGCGGCCAAGAGCGATACCGAAGCCTTTGGCCGGTTTTTCCGCGGCATGTTGGAGAATGGCGTCTATCTGCCTCCGTCACAGTTTGAGGCAGCGTTTGTGGGCGCTGCGCATACGGAGCATGATGTGCAGCAGACGATCGATGCGGCGAAGCAGGCGTTCGCTACGGTGACAGCGTAGGGCGGTCGCCAGTCGTCCGTCGTTGGTCGCCCTCGATTATCTGCCTTCAGGTACGCTTGCGGCTCTTGGCGTTTTTTTTAGATTTTTTGGCGCTGCTTGCTTTGCGGCGCTCGCCCGGGATTTTGCCGATTCTCGGATCGCCCGCGAGGATCAGGTCGCAGGCGCGCATTGCGGCCTCCTCGAAATCCGGTGCGTCGGCCGGAAGCACTTGCCAGCCCGTCACTTTCTTTCCTAGCACACCGATTGATCGCATATTCGGGAAGTCGCGGCCGAGACTCTCGTGGTGATCTTTGGTCGTGGCCAGCCAGACTCCGTTGTCATTCGTCTCCTGGAGAATGCTTTTGGGCACGGTTCCATCGGACTTGTCGCGGAGGATTAAGACAATCTTCTCTCTTACGTAAACCGCCAGGCAGCCGAACATGGGCCGGGCTGAGGGCGCGGCCGGGGCGAGGGCGTCGAGCACGAACTCGAATGGGATCGGCTTGCGGCGCTTAGCGGCGAAAAGCTGGTCGTCGGGTGGAGAGATTATTTTGCGGCGCGGTGGCATGGAGATTTGCCGACGCTACGATATCAAGATGGCGGCGGCGCTACGATTTATTTTGAAGCGCTGATGCTCTCACTGCCCGGCGGGAGTTTGAATTCGACTCCCAGAGCGTCGTTCGCCTTGGCTGTGGCCGCGAGGTCGAGCTCGGATAGCGGGATCTTGCGAGCGTGCTCCTCGACGAAATCAAATAGTGCATCGCCTACGATGGCGTAGTTGAGAACGCCGACGCGGTGGCCATCCTTGTAGACGAGTATGGTCGAGGGTTGCGCGACGACGGGTTCCGGTGGCTCTTCCGGAGCAATGGCATCTGCGTCCTGGTCGTCGGCCATTGTGCCATCGGCCATTGCTGAATCCGCCACTGCGGCATAGGAATCTTCGCTCGCCGCGTTGGCTGCGGGTTTACGGCGACTCTGATAGGGGTCATCCGCCGAGTAAGCGTACTGAGCGTCGGCTTCGTCGGGCGCGGTATCGCCGCCGTCGGGCTCATATCCGATCGCATACGGAATGTAGACGGGCACGGCGATCCATGTTGTATCTCCATCACCGCGCTGGCGATGGTGTTCCGGCGCAATTGGCGTCGGGGCAGAAGCCAGCGGCGTGAAGCTGGAAGGTAAGTAGAAGTTGGAACAACAGCCAAGGGTCGGCAATTCGATGGAGGCGTTCGATCCTGAGGAAGCCGCAGCACCGTGGGCGGCGGACTGATGACTACGAGCGGCCAAGGGCGAAGGCTTGGCAGCGGTGGGCATACCCGCATGAGAAGCAGCCGAAGTTGCGGTGCCTTGACCTTGAGTGGCGATGGGCAGCCACATGGCGAACGAGAACGCCAGGAAAAAGGCAAGCAGGCAACGAGATCGAGTATTGGCCAGCATGGGCGGCCTCCCAGCCCGTAAGTCGAACCTATTTCGGCCTACCCTATTAGAACGCATCCGAGGACAAAAGTGGCGTAAAGAATCGTCAGCCCGAGTAGCACGAACGTGCACTCTCGTCCTAGCGTCCGGAGGCGCGGGCTCAGGCGGCGGTGAGCGACCCGCGACTGGCCATCTTCCGCAGTTCGAGGATGCGATGGCGGACGTAACCATCCTCGGTGATATGGGAAGACGCTACGGCCTTGCGGGTGGAGACCACCATCTGGTCCAGAGGTCTGCGGGCAGGGAAGTTGGGGTCGAGCTCGCGGCAGAATTCGCACAGTCGGCTAGAGCGTGTATCGAAACGGTTTATGACGGCGGGGTCAATGTGTTCCAAGGGAGGCTCCTCGAGAAAATGCAAGGGCTTTGTCGGGTGTCTCGCAGTTCGGTTGAGAGCGCACGGTCATCGGTGGCTGCAATTAGAATGAGGGCCTAGAGTTGAAAACGAAGTTCTACTACAGAGCGCACGTCCGCACAAGCCCCTTGTTAGGCTGGTATACAAGGCGCCAATTTTGATGTTGCAATTAACATGGCGTTAACAATTGGGCCGTGCGTCCCGGGCGACCCTGTCATCACGCGGCCCTGTGATTTCTGGCATGATAAGAGCCATTCGCGCAACGCATCGATCCAGGAGATTTCGTGAATCGCGCTGAAGCCAGCTCCCGCACCGTCTTTTTGTTTGACGTGGACAACACGCTGATCGACAACGACCGCGTCGCAGCAGACCTGCAGCTGCACCTGCAAAAGAAGGTTGGAGAGGGCTGCGCGCAGCGCTATTGGCAGATCTTTGAGGATCTGCGGACGGAACTGGGCTATGCGGATTATCTGGGCGCGCTACAGCGCTATCGAATGGAGTTGCCACGCGATCCGCAGTTGCTGGAGGTTTCGTACTTCATGGTGAACTACCCGTTTGCGAACCGGCTGTATCCGGAATCGCTCGACGCGGTCGCACATGCACGCAAGTTGGGATTGCCGGTGATTCTGAGCGATGGCGACGTGGTTTTCCAGCCGCGCAAAGTGGATCGGTCAGGGCTTTACGAAGAATTTAACGGCCATGTGCTGATCTACGTGCACAAGGAGCAGGAACTGGACGATGTCGAGGAAAAATATGCGGCGAAACATTATGTGATGGTGGACGACAAAGTTCGCGTTCTGGCGGCGCTCAAGAAGCACTGGGGCCGGCGAGTAACAACGGTCTTTCCACGCCAGGGTCACTATGCGCACGATTGCGCTCTGGTGGCGCAGTTTCCCAAGCCGGACATCACGCTGGAGCGGATCGGCGAGCTGCAAGATTATTCACTCGAGCAGATTTTAGGAAGCGCCGATTAACGTAGCCGCAAAGAGCGGAGACTGGGCACACGGAGTTTCACAGAGGATAGCAGAGGCTTAGTCAGAACTTCCTTAGAGGCGGCGGAGGAGTAGGTCGTTATATTCCGCGGCCACGTCATCCTGAAGAGTATTGGCGCGTACCAGATTTTCGAGCTCGCGCCCGAGATCGGCGCGTGTTTCTGCGGCCAGATCCACAAAGCGGAAGGGTTGAAGGCAGCCTTTTGTCGCCCACATGGGAAACATCATTCGGGCGCGGCAGCGAACTGTGGTGGCGCCAACATGGAAAAGCACGGTTACGGCGATGCTCTCGTCGAGCGGACTTTTCAGCGAGAGCAGGCCTCCGTTGGTGGATAACTGGTTGAGACTGGCGTGAATCTGGCGGCCGTTTTCGAGCAAAACGAGCGCGAGGATGGACCCACCTAACTTAACGCGTGAGCCCCGTTGGCCGGTGTGATTTCGGGCGGTCCTTGGCATACTCGCCGTCAGTATCGCAGGGACGAAGTAAGTAGGGCAGATTACGAAGGTCAGCAGGGCAATTTTTGTCCTAGGTTGGAGGGCTGGTCGCGCTAGCTCGGCCTATGACTTCACTGACACGCCAGGACTCGAACTAGGTAGGGGTGCTTCGACTGCGGTTGAGCTTCGCGTTCGCGAAGCTCAATCCTCGCTCAGCAAGACAGCGTTAAGGGAGGCAAGAAAGCCGCGATTCCTTGCGGGAGAGGGGGATTGGTTGTATAGGATTTCTAGCGGTAGGCCTTCCAAAAGAAATATGCAGTCATACCGGTTCCGACCACGATGACGAAGGCGCGAATCCAGGCTTGGGGAAGTTTTAGAGAGTAGCGGGCGCCGAAGTAGCCGCCGAGGATTGCTCCTGCAATCATCACGGTGCCCTGTTTCCAGACTACGGCGCCGGCAATCACAAATGTGATGACGGCGATACCGTTGATGATGCCGCCGAGAACGACCTTCAAAGCGTTCATGGCGTGAATGTCGGTCATGCCGACGGCGGCGAGCATGGCAAGGTTCAGGATGCCAACGCCTCCGCCGAAATAGCCTCCATAGACGGCCACGATCAACTCAAATATGGAAGCAATGACGAGCGCGGAAGTGGAGATGTCGGCGCCCAAGCCCTCCTTCGATCGCGCAAGGCGGCTGCCAAAGATGAAGAGCAGGGTCGCGCCGAGCATGAGCCACGGCAGCACGCGCAAGAAGGTCTGCGCAGGCGTATGCAGCAGGAGGTAGGCTCCGACGACTCCTCCAATCACGCTGGTGACGGCGAGAGGGATCATCACACGGCGAGAGAGATCGAGATGCTTGCGATAGGCTCCTGTACTGGCCGTGACACCGACCCAGAGTGCCACGGTGTTGGTGGCGTTGGCGGCGATGGGGGCCACCCCGGAAAAAAGCAGTGCGGGAAACGCAATGAAGCTGCCGCCGCCGGCAACGGCATTGAGCGCGCCCCCAAGGGCGCCCGCGAAAAAAAGAAAGATGAGGGTCTGAAGGGCCAAGTATCACGTTGTATCACAGTGCGAGCGGGAGCGCAGCGGGTGGATGGATAGGAGTTGGCCCCTTTAAACCATTGCCTTGGGGTGTTTCCGACTCATCGTCCCCTTCTGATAGTGTGACAAAGTCTCGTTGCACTTAGGGGGTGACATTATGCTTGGAGCATCTACAATTTCGGTATCTCTCCTTGACACCTGACGGGGCGTCCGGCATGCTATTGAATTTGGGAAGAAGTGCGTCTTCTTGCTGTGCCGTTCCAAAGTGGTTGGGAGTCCGGCACTGGCGGTTCAGCCTGCGGTAGTGCGGTCTTCTCTTCCAGAGGATCTCCGGCCGTGAAAGCAGAGAATTCCCGAAACGCAGCAGAAAAGGAGAAAACTTCTGCGGGACGATTTCCGGGCGTGGCCCGTAGCGGGCCGGTTTTGCTGCTCGGATTTGATTCCGTAGTTGTTTCAGGGGACTGACTTGGCTGGAAATGCGATTTTTATGGGTCTTGGTGCAAAATTGGCGCTCTGGTTGCAGTTTGGGGGCGGTTCCGGCCTTCTCGGACTTGCGCCGCTGCTGTTTATTTTCGCCATCTTTTACTTTTTGCTGATTATGCCTCAGCAGCGGAAACAGAAAAAATGGCAGGCAATGCTGAGCGCATTGAAGACCGGGGACAAGATTGTAACCAGCGGCGGGCTGCGGGGCACTATCATCAGCCTGAAGGATGACGCGCTGACATTGCGAGTGCCGCCTGACAATTTGAAGATTGAAGTAAGCCGGGGATCGGTGGTCTCGGTTTCGACGGAAGAGGCAAAATAACAGAGAAGTCATTGGTCGGCAGTCGCTGGTCGTTCGGCAAGCACCGGACGGTCTGCTAACGACGAATGACGAACGACGAACGACGGATTGAATTCATGAATAAGAGCCTAGCTTGGAAGTGGGGAGTGATTGCCGCGATCCTGGTGCTTTTCGTTTTTGGGATTGTCGGCATTCCGAATGACTGGTCCGGCAAGGGTGTGCTGGCGTCGATCACCAAACGAATTAATTTGGGCCTTGATCTCAAAGGCGGCACGCACCTGATTCTGCAGGTGCAGGTCAACGATGCGGTGAATGTGGATTCCGACAACGCGATTGCGCGGCTGAAGGAAGACATGCGGACGCATAAGCTGACCTACGCCGACATCACGAAGCCCGATCCGGTCAATCATCCCGAGGCGATCGTTGTGAAAGGCGTGCCGCCGGATCAGTCGAGCGACTTCAAGAGCCTGATCAACGACCGGCTGCCGGATTATGAAGCTTCGTCGGGGACAGAAAATTCGTGGACGGTTTCGATGAAGCCGACGAATCTTAAGGATCTGAAGGATCGCGCGGTAACGCAGGCGATTGAGACGATCCGCAACCGCATTGACGCGCTGGGCGTGAACGAGCCGGTGATTCAGGAGCATGGTCTGGGTGATTATCAGATTCTGGTGCAATTGCCTGGCGTGGACGATCCCGCACGCGTGAAGGAAATTATGCAGTCGACGGCGATGCTGGAGATTAAGCAATCGCTGGGTGGACCGTATTCGAGCGAGCAATCCGCGTTGCAGGATAAAGGCGGCGTGCTGCCTCCGGACGCGGTGCTGATGCCGGGCAAGAGCATTGGTTCGCGGGACACGGAGAGCGGCGAGAATTGGTATTTGATTTCGCGCGCTGCGGCAGTGACCGGACGCGACCTGCGTACAGCCGAGGCGAGCCGCGATGAAAATGGGCAGCCTGCGGTGCGCTTCATCCTGACCGGCGATGGCGGCCGTAAGTTCTATTCCTTCACTTCCTCGCACGTGGGTGACAACCTCGCCGTGGTTCTCGATAACAAGGTGCAGGAAGTCGCGGTGATCAAGGAAGCGATTCGGGATACTGGCATCATCAATGGCCGGTTTACCGAACAGCAGGTGCAGGACTTGTCGATGACGCTGCGATCGGGCGCGCTGCCGGCGGGCATTAAATATCTTGAGGAGCGGACGGTCGGGCCGTCGCTGGGCGCGGATTCGATTAAATCGGGCGTGCGCGCGGCGATTGCGGGCATGCTGGCAGTGTTGATTTTCATGCTCATCTACTACCGCTGGGCGGGCGTGAATGCGGATATTGCGCTGATCCTGAACCTGCTGATTTTGCTTGGGTTCATGGGCTTTTTCGGAGCGGTGCTCACGCTGCCGGGGATTGCGGGAGTGATCCTGACGGTCGGCATGGGCGTGGATTCGAATGTGCTGATTTTTGAGCGCATTCGCGAGGAAGTTCGCAACGGCAAGACGCCGGCATCGGCGGTGGAGCAGGGATTCAGCCATGCCTGGATCACGATCGTGGATACTCACGTGACCACTATCGTTTCCGCCGCGATTTTGTTCATCTTCGGCACGGGGCCGGTGAAGGGGTTTGCCACCACGCTGGTATTTGGTCTGGCGGCGAATCTATTTACGGCCGTGTTTGTGTCGCGAGTGATTTTTGATTGGATTTTGAGCAGGAAGCAGCGCGGCGAAGCGTTGAGTATCTGAAGGGTCGTCAGTCGCCGGTCGATGGTCGTTCGGAAAGTTGATAGGAACGGCGAACTCCGGACGACTGACGACGAGCGACCAACGACGATTTACTCGAAGGGATCGTAAGCAGCGTGGAATTCTTTAAAAATACAAACATCGACTTTCTTGGGAAGAAGTGGTACTTCCTCGCTTTTTCACTGGTCTTCAGCGTGGCGGGCCTGCTTTCCATGGCGTTCTGGCATGGCATTCCGCTGGGTGTGGATTTCCGCGGCGGGACGCTGGTGTATGTGAAGTACTCGCATACCGTGGACCCTTCTTCCGTTCACGACGACATCGACCGCGCTGGACTCAAGAATGCGCGCGTCCAAAGCTACGGGCCGGCTGGGAATAACGAAGTCCTGATCTCGCTCGACATTCAGGAAACCAGCGAGCAGTCTCTAGACAAGGGTAAGACGCAGATCATTCAGGCCCTTGAGGGAAAGGCCAGCAGCGCCAGCACCGGCAAACAGGATCTGAACAATTCGAGTTCGATCGCGATTGCGAATTATCTGCTGGAGAAGGATCCGCTGCACCTTGGCACGGACGCCAATGCGCGCTACACGGCGATAGCCCAAGGCATTGTGGACAACCGCGACAAGGCAAGAAGCGGAGTGTTCGGTTCGATCGACGATTTGAACGGAGTGGCCGATCCGGCGGTGGTCGCCTCGATCAAGGACGGCTTCTTTGTTTCAGATTTTGGCATTCGCAACGTGGAGATCGTTGGGCCGCAGGTAGGACAGCAACTCCGCAAGCAGGCGATTCTGGCGACACTCTATTCGCTAGCCGGGATGCTGGTCTATCTGGCGTTGCGGTTTGAATGGATTTACGGCGTGGCCGCCGTGCTGACCGTGTTCCACGACACGCTGATTACAGTGGGCGCGTTCTCGCTGCTGAACCGGGAAATTTCGCTGACGGTGATCGCGGCAATCCTTACGCTGATCGGCTACTCGAATAACGACACGATTGTGGTCTTTGATCGTATCCGCGAGAACATCAAGCTGCTGCGGCGGGAGAAGCTGGCGGACATCGTCAACAAGAGTATTAATCAGACTTTAAGCCGAACCATCTTGACAGCGGGCCTCACATTCCTTACCGTGCTTGCTCTGTTTCTTTTTGGCGGCGAGGTGCTGCATAATTTCAGCCTCGCACTGGTGATTGGAATTCTGATCGGAACGTATTCTTCGATTGCGATTGCGGCGCCGATTCTGGTTGCGTATCAGGAATGGCGTACGAATCGCGGCCAGAGACCAATTGCGATGCCGGCGCGGATGGGCCCGCCGTCGGGACAGTCGAAGGAGAAGGTCAAGGTCTAGGAGCAGGATTCCGCGAAAAGCGGGAGCAATCTCTCCCGGCTTTGCGCGAATCTGAGCGAGCGGCGGAGATGCCGCGCGAGAGCCTCAGCTTCGAGTACGGAGCGGCTGGGATCGGCAATCGTAACTCCGCGCTCAGTCCGACAGAGTGGAAAAGTATTGCGCAGACGGCGGCGAGGCCCAAAAAGGCGTAAAATCGTCACCCTGCCCCCGAAGCAGGAAAGAAAAAACAATGGGAGCAAGAAGCATGAAGTCGGTGTCTACAGTCTTGTAGGGTCTGGCGTAGGAGAAGACCATGTTTGAAGACAGCCTAATTGAATCTGGGAATAAGTTTAGAACCAAGCGGTTGAGCACGACTATCCTCTCGTTTGTGCTGCAGGTGTTCCTGATCTGCGTCCTAGTCCTGATCCCCTTGATCTACACGGATGCGCTGCCTAAGCAGCAGCTGATGACGTTCCTGGTGGCGCCTCCACCTCCGCCGCCGCCGCCTCCACCACCGGCTGCCGCTCCGGTCAGGGTGGTGAAGATAGCCAGCGAAATGGTGAACGGCGAGCTGCGCACGCCGACCAAGATTCCACAAAAAGTTCAGATGATTAAAGAAGAAGAAGCGCCGCCGGATGTTGGAGCGGGCGGCGTCCCGGGGGGCGTTCCGGGCGGGATTCCGGGCGGATCGGCGGGTGGTGTAATCGGCGGCATTATCAGCAGTACTCCGGTCGCCGTTCCCAAAGTTGCGACGCCGCAGCGGGTGCGGGTATCGTCGGGCGTATCGTCCGGCTTGCTGATCAGGAAGGTGGCGCCGAACTATCCTCCGCTGGCGAAGCAGGCGCGTATTCAGGGTTCGGTCGTTCTGCACGCTCAAATCAGCAAAGATGGAACCATTGAGAATTTGCAATTGATCAGTGGGCACGCCATGCTGGCACCGGCCGCAATTGAGGCCGTCAGACAATGGCGCTATAAGCCATACTTGCTGAATGGCGAGCCGGTGGCCGTGGAAACGGAAGTGATCGTGAATTTCAGTTTGTCCGGGGGCTAGACCCCGGCCGGGAGACGGGCGAGCCCCGTCTCTACTCAGGTTTAGTGGCGGTTTGTTCCAGCTCGGTCTTGGTTTTTCGACATGAGCAACGAGGGTGAGTTTCTCCCCAGGATCCTTTCCGCCCGTTTGGATTTCTTTTCAGGATGCAACGGCAAGATCGAGTTCGCGCCTCTAGCCGGGGACGGACACATTGGCGGTCTTAGTGTGGCTTGGCGTGAACTGCCGAGCAGTGAGCGCAGCGGGCCGTCGATGAGGTTTTGACGGGCAGAATGGCAGTCAATAAAGTTCCGAGGAGGAATAGCAACTCATGGTAGTGAACCTGGCAGCAATCGCATTCAGCAATTTACATCTTTTGGCCGCCTGGCTCTTTGAAGAGGGTCAGGTCGGTTGGGACCCGATTTCGCTTTGGAAACAGATGGGCATCCTGGCGAAGGTCGTGGTTATCATTCTCTTCATCATGTCGGGTTGGTCGATCGGCGTGATGATCGACCGCTGGATGGCCTTCAACGCCGCCCGCAATCAATCCCGCTCGTTCGCTCCGGCAGTAGCCGGCGCGCTGCGCGAGGGAAAAATCGACGAGGCGATCAAGGTTGCCGAGCGCAACAAGAAGAGCCATCTCGCCAAGGTCGTGACGGCGGGTCTGATGGAGTTCAAAGCTCACCAGGATAGCCCCGGCGAAATCCCCGGCGAGACGATTGAAGCTTCGAAGCGCGCACTGGAGCGCACAGAAGCCATTGTTCACGCCGAACTGAAGCGCGGCTTGGGCGGACTGGCGACGATCGGATCGACGGCTCCATTCGTGGGACTGTTCGGAACGGTGGTCGGTATTTTGAACGCGTTCCGCGGCATTCAACAGGAAAAGGCCACCGGTCTGGCGGCTGTAGCCGGCGGTATTTCCGAAGCGCTGGTGACGACTGCAATCGGGTTGTTCGTGGCGATTCCGGCCGTGATGATGTTCAACTATCTGACGGGCCGGGTGGAAGCGTTCGACGTGGAGATGGATAACTCGTCGAGCGAATTGATCGACTACTTCCTGAAGCGCCGCAGCATGCGCCGTTCCTGAGAATCAGGCGCGCGGGCTAGCAGTTTGAGTTGCGGCAGGGCGCTGGCAAATTGCCGGCGCCCGCTCCTCCTCAAGTTTTCACAGCCCTCCGAGCAGGACGCATCCGCAGGAGACGGAATTCATGTCATTAAATAAACGAAACGAAGGCGCCAAGGTCAACTCCGACATCAACGTCACCCCGATGGTTGACGTGATGCTAGTGCTTCTGATCATCTTCATGGTGATCACGCCCATGTTGCAAAAGGGTGTGAGCGTGGACATGGCGAAGGTTAACAGCCCCAACCCCATGCCGGACGCCGATAAAGAAGATGCGCTGCTGGTAGCGGTTCAACGCGACGGCACAGTTTTCTTTGGCACGGACAAGATCGCCGCAGCGGATCTGACGCAAAAGGTGAAGGATCGCCTGGCCAGCCGCACCGACAAGCGCGTTTTTCTGAAAGCCGATGCGCGGGCGAAGTTCGGTTCGGTGGTCGAAGTGGTCGATGATGTTCGCGCTGCCGGCGTGGACCAACTAGGCCTGTTGACGGATCAAAAGAAGGCCACATTGACCCCGCCATCGGGCTCAAATCCACCACCATCGCCTACGGGCGGGCAGTAGAACAGGTAGTCGAAGTCGCAAGGAGATTGATATGGCTATGGCAATGGGCGGCTCGAGCGGCGGCCCGAACGCAAACATGAACGTCACGCCGCTCATCGACGTTTTGCTGGTGCTGCTGATCATTTTTATGGTGATCACGCCTCTCACTCCCAAAGGTCTGGACGCGCTGGTTCCGCAACCGCCGCCGCCAAACCAGAAGCAGCCGCCGCCATCGGATCGCACGATTGTGGTGCAGTTGCTGGACCGCGGCGCCGGGAATCCTCCGGCCGTTAAGATCAATCAGGACGACGCGACCTGGGAGACGCTACAGGGACGATTGGAAGATATTTTCAAGACGCGCGCCGAGAAGGTGATGTTCGTGAAGGGTGACGACAACGTGCCGTTCGCGGATGTTGCCAATGTGATTGACATCGCGCATTCAGCCGGCGTCGATAAGGTCGGCTTGATCACGGCCAAGATCGAAGCGGGCGGCTAGAAAAATCGGGGGATCGGATCGTCGGGCCATTGGGTGATCTGGGAACCTCTTTGAAGCACTGGAAACTGTCATCCTAAGCGAGAGGTCTGCAAGCGCTGCGGAAAAATTGAAGCGGTGATCGACTGTCGCTCCACGTTCTTTCACTCCGTGACAAGGAGATTCATAAAGCAATGAAAACGACTTATAGACTTATGGTGGTTTTTGCGGTTGCGCTGGTGCTGGTTGCCGGGACGGCATGCTCCAAGCTGCAGGCGCGCGACCATCTCAACAAGGGAGTGCAGGCTTACAAGAACGCCAAGTACGAACTGGCCATCGATCACTTCCAGAAAGCGGTTGCGCTCGATCCGACGCTGATTAACGCCCGGTTGTATTTGGCGACGGCGTTCGCCCAGCAATATATTCCCGGCGCCGATAATCCGGAAAACAATAAGAATGGCGACGAGGCGATCGACCAGTACAAGCAGGTGCTGCAAACCGATCCGAAAAACATAAACAGCATTAAAGGCATCGCTTATCTTTACCTGCAGATGAAGAAGTTCGAATTGGCCAAGGAATACTACAAGAAGGCGTCCGACGCCGACCCCAACGATCCCGAGCCCTACTATTCGGTGGCTGTGATCGACTGGACGCAGACGTATCAGCCGCGCCAGGAAGCCAGAGCCCAGCTCGGGATGAAACCCGACGATTCACTGCCGGCCAAGGACAAGAAAGTCTGCGCCGAGGTTAAAGAGAAGAATTCGGCAAATGTTCAAGAAGGCATCGACAATCTGAACAAGGCTCTGCAATTGCGGCCGGACTATGACGACGCGATGGCGTACATGAATCTCATGTACCGCGAGCGGGCCGACATTCAATGCGACGATAAGGAAGCCCATGCCGCCGATCTGAAGACTGCCGACGAATGGGTCGATAAAACCATGGCCACGAAAAAGCTCAAAGCGGAAAAACAGCCAAGTTCCGGCGGGATCGTGATGGATCAGAAGCAGTAGTTCGTTACCAGTACCCAGTAGCCAGTACCCAGTGGCGGGCAGCATCGGCCAACTTGGTACTGGCTATTTTCTTTGGATAGGCACTCACGGACTTTCAAGGTGCGAAAGGCAGTTTTTCGAATGTGCGGTCGGTCACACGCGCCTGTGATTCGCCACATGCATTCACGGCTGGACTGCGGGTAGAATCAGGGGCGGTCTAACGATGTGGGTCTGAGAATGTTCAAGAAGATCCTGATAGCCAATCGCGGAGAGATCGCTGTGCGGGTCATCCGCGCCTGCCGCGAGATGGGTATTGCTACCGTCGCCGTCTATTCGGATGTGGATCGACCTTCGCTGCACGTTCGTAAGGCGGACGAAGCGTACCCCATCGGTCCGGCGCAAGCTTCGGAGTCCTATCTTAGAATCGACAAAATTCTTGACGTTGCGCGGCGTTCTGGTGCGGAGGCCGTTCATCCCGGCTACGGTTTCCTTTCCGAAAACGCGAAGTTTGCGCAGGCATGCGCCGACGCGGGCATCAAGTTCATCGGACCGACGCCGCACTCCATGAGAATGATGGGCTCGAAAACCAGCGCCCGCCAGCACATGGAAAAAGCGGGCGTACCATTCGTGCCAGGGACGGCGCGAGGTCTTACTTCCGCGGAAGAAGCTGAGGAAGCTGCCGCACGCGTGGGTTATCCGGTGATGCTGAAGGCCGCAGCGGGCGGAGGCGGCAAGGGCATGCGCCTGGTACACGGGCGAGCGGAACTTAAGGCGGCGCTCGAATCGGCGCAGAGCGAGGCCCAGAGCTCATTCGGGGATAACGAAGTCTATATAGAAAAAGCGATCGTCAACCCGCGGCACATCGAAATGCAGGTGCTGGCCGACGAGCACGGGAACACGGTTTGGCTGGGAGAACGCGAGTGCTCGATCCAGCGGCGGCACCAAAAGGTGCTTGAGGAAGCGCCGTCGCCGATTGTCGATTCCGATATGCGGCGTCGAATGGGCGAGGTTGCGGTCAAGGTTGCGCAGGCGGCCAATTACACCAATGCGGGCACGGTGGAATTTCTTGTCGATCAGCAGAAGAACTTTTACTTTCTGGAAATGAACACGCGCTTGCAGGTAGAACATCCGGTGACGGAGTTGACGACCGGACTGGACCTGGTGCATCTGCAGATTCGCATTGCCAGCGGCGAAAAGCTGCCGTTCACGCAGGCGGATGTGAGCATTCGCGGGCATGCGATCGAGTGCCGCATTTACGCCGAGGATCCAGACAACAATTACTTCCCCAGCCCCGGCAAGATCACGCTGCTTCTGCTGCCATCCGGGCCGGGGATTCGCCGCGACAGCGGAATGTACGAAGGATGGACGGTTCCGATGGACTACGATCCCTTGCTGGCCAAGTTGATCAGCCATGGGACGGATCGCAACCAGGCCATCATGCGCTTGCAGCGCGCGCTTTACGAGTATTTTGTGGCTGGGATCAAAACCAATATCTCTCTATTCCGGCGGATTCTGCGCGATGCCGATTTTCAAGCTGGAAAGCTCGACACTGGTTACCTGGATCGCTTATTGGCCAAACCCAACGACGAAGCTGGGGCGAACCCGCAGGAGACCGGCATAGCCGCAATCGCCGCCGGTATGTTTGCCGTGCTCGATCCTGCTTCGTCGATAGCAAATAGCGGAGCGGCGTCCGTTCCGATCGCAGCTTCTTCAAATTGGAAACAGAAAGGACGAGCCGAAGCGCTGCGCTGAATCGCATGGTCTACGAGGTGATAGTTGCGGGGAAGCAACACCGGCTCGAACTCGACCGGGCGGGCACCGGATGGCAGTGCCGTCTGGACGGGAAGGAAATCCACGTGGACGCGGTGTTGCCTCGCCGCGATGTGCTCTCTTTGATCGTCGAGGGTCACGCATTCGAAATCAAACGTGAGCAAACTGCTACCGACCTGCATATGTGGGTGGGGAGCTCGCGATACGCAGTCGAACTGCGCGATCCGCGGTCGCTGCGGGCGCGCCAGGGTTTGACCCAGGACGAGAAAGGGCCGCGAAAGATCGTGGCGCCAATGCCGGGGCGGGTGGTCCGATTGCTGGTTGAGGAGCAGTCCGAGGTCGAAACCGGGCAGGGCATCCTGGTCGTGGAAGCGATGAAGATGCAGAACGAAATCAAGTCCCCGAAGAAAGGGACCGTCAAAAAGATTGTGCCCGCTGTAGGAGCTACCGTGAATGCCGGCGACGTGCTGGCGATTGTCGAGTAGAGCCGCTCCCCGAGACATTGTCCCCAGCAACCGCGTGGCGGCAGAAATGCGGGAAGGCACACCTCTTCGTTTCATGTAAAGCAAAAGTTGCCGGGTAAAGCACACTATGGTTTCCCGGGATCAGAGTTTTCTAATTCTCTTCTAATCGCTTTCTCACCCGCAGCGCATTCAATCGCTGTATGACAACTCTTCCAATAACACCCAGCGCGGCGGAACACGTTCTTGTGGCCAGTCCCAACGTTGTTGTTCGCCAGCGTGTTCTCGATCGCTTGCTTCCGGGGGCGCGGCGGGTTGAACAAGCCAGCGGCGGGGCCGAGGCGTTGGTTCATCTGGAGAAGGGGCCGTGGCAGGTGCTTTTTCTCGATCGGCGTTTGCCGGACCTTGATGCGGAAGAGCTGACGCAAACCGTGCATGAACGTTTTCCCGGCGTTGAGGTGGTGCTACTCGAAGATGAAGGTGCTGAGACTAGTCTGCTGCAACCGGCTCCCATTGCGTCTCCAGTGAAGTGGCCGGGGCAACGAGCGGAAGATCTCAGCGGAAACGGGGAGGAATGGAACAGAGCGAGCGATGAGAGCCGGTTGCCGGCGAGAAATGAGAGTCGGTATTTATCGTCCGACCGATTGATCTGCACTGCTGCCCTCCCCGGAATGATTGGGAGCTCTCCTGCGATGCAGGTGATGTACCGTCTGGCGAATCTGGTTGCGCCCCGCGACACGACAGTGCTCATCACGGGGCCCACGGGGAGCGGCAAAGAGTTGGTGGCACGTGCACTGCATGACCTGAGCCCGCGCGCTGCCCATAAGTTCGCGGCGGTCAATTGTGCGGCCATCCCGGAAACACTGCTGGAAGCGGAACTGTTTGGATACTCGCGTGGCTCGTTTACCGGCGCGATGCAATCCTATGCGGGCAGGATCCAAGCGGCGCACCAGGGCACGCTGTTTCTCGACGAGATTGGAGACATGCCGCTCAGCCTGCAGCCGAAACTCCTGCGTTTCCTGGAGCAAAAGGAACTGCAGCGCCTGGGGAGCGCACAGGTGGTGCGAGTGGATGCACGAGTGGTGGTCGCGACCAACGCCGACTTGCCCGCGCTGATAGCACAGGGGAAGTTCCGCGAGGATCTTTACTATCGGCTGTCTGCGTTCCCTCTGGCGATTCCGCCGCTTCGGGAGCGGCCGGGCGATGTGCTCGAACTGGTGCGCCATTTTCTGAACCAATTTTCCGCGGGTTCGCCAGCGCCGGTTCTGACGGAGGAGGCCGTTGCGCTGTTGCGCGCGCAGAGTTGGCAGGGAAATGTGCGCGAATTGCAAAACGTGATCGAACGGGCGTTAATCCTTGCCGATGGCGAACCATACGTGCGGCCCGAGCACCTGATGCTGCCGGAGCCGTCGGATTTGCGGGCGCGGACGGTAGGGCATCTCCGTCAGGAAATGTCATGAGCTTCTTTTAAGGCAATTTCTGCCGCGCTGGCACAGGTTTTGCAGACAGGAAGCTGTATGTCCACTTCGTTTCCACCGCCCCGCGATCCCGCTCACGACGCCGACCATCCGCTGGCGCGCGCGTTCCGTTCCTTCACCGAAGCGGCCGGATCGCTGGAGCGCACGTATGGGCAATTGCAAAGGCAAGTGGCTCATCTCCGGCAGGAACTGGAAGTCACGAACCGGGATCTGTCGGCCAGCCTGGAAGAGAACCGGCGCATGCGCGAGCGCCTGCACGGAATTCTCGAAGGGCTGCCGTGCGGCGTTCTGGCGACCGAATCCGGAGGACAGATTTCGATTTTGAATCCCGAGGCGATGCGGCTGCTGGGAGCAAATCCCCCGACCATCGCCGCGCTTCCGGCCGCATTGGCGTCGGCACTTGAAAAGGCGCGCCTCAGTGGAGAAGAGTGCGAACTGGAATTGACAGCGGGGTCGGCGGCGCCGGTGTGCCTTGCCATTCGTCACGCGCGGCTGGAAGGTAATCAGGAAACGGGCAGTTCGGTTTTCATCCTGCGCGATACGAGCGCGGCAAGGCAGATCGAGCGCGACCGCGAGAATCTTCGCCGCCAGCAGGCGCTCGTGGAAATGTCGGCGCTATTGGCGCACGAGATCCGCAATCCGCTGGGGAGCCTGGAACTGTTCACCGGGCTGCTTGCCGAGTCGGTTTTGGAAGGCGAAGGCCACCGCTGGGTGGAACATTTGCAGGCGGGACTGCGCTCGCTTTCGTCGACCGTGAACAACGTGCTCGACCTGCATAACGAGCCGCCGCCCGAACGCGCTTCGATTGATGCGGGAGAACTGCTCGGCTGGGCCTACGATTTTCTGCTGCCGCTCGCGCACCAGGCCCGCGTCGAGCTGCAGATCGTCAATGGCCTGTGCGGTGTGCCGGTCGCCGCCGACCGCCACCTGCTCGAACAGGTGTTGCTGAATCTCGCGCTCAACGCCTTTCACTTCATGCCGGGCGGAGGATGGCTGGCGATTCGCGGCGTGAATCGCGGCGTTGAAGGCATTGAAATCGAGGTGCGGGATACAGGCCAAGGCATCTCGGAAGAGGATCTTCCGCGCATTTTCGAAGCAGGATTCACCACCAGGCCGGGTTCGACCGGGCTTGGGCTCGCGGTATGCCGGCGGGTGCTCGATCAGCACGGCGGGTCGATTATGGCGGAAAGTCAGATCGGTCACGGGGCGACATTCCGCCTGCGCTTGCCGGCGGCTTCGGCTTCAGCTTCAGCGTCGGCGCCGTGCGCCAGAGTTCCGATTGAAATGCAAGTTGCGGCTCAGTCCGATTCGCTCGCAGACGAGGTGCAGGGATGAAACGGTTACTGATTGCCGACGACGATGCCGGGATGCGCGCCGCGCTCGAAGCGCGCTTTGCGCGGCGCGGCTGGCAGGTGGATGTTGCGGTTAATGGGAACGAGGCTTTGGCGAAGTTTCGCGCAGAGCGCCACACCCTCGTGATCACCGACGTGCGCATGCCGGGCCGCGACGGCTTCGCGGTGATGCGGGAGGTGCAGAATTCGTCGGCCCGGACCGCAGTTATTCTTTTGACCGCATATGGCTGCGTCCCCGACGCGGTTGAGGCCATGCGCAATGGAGCCTGCGACTATCTGGTAAAGCCGGTGGCGTTTGAGAAACTCGAACTCGCAGTAGAGCAGGTGTTGCGCCGCGCCGAAGGCGAAAACAAAAGCATTGAGCCGCTCATCGGGCAGTCGCCGGTCTGGCAGCAGGCGCTCGCCCGGGCGCGGCAAGCTGCAGTGACCGACGCCGACATTTTGATTGAAGCCGAAAGCGGCACGGGCAAGGAACTGGTGGCGCGGTTCATACACCGTCTGAGCGCACGCAAGGCCGGTCCGTTTGTAGCCGTCAACTGCGCCGCGTTTCCGGAAACGCTGCTCGAAAGCGAGCTGTTCGGGCACGCACGGGGAGCGTTTACGGGCGCGGTGGCGGCGCGGCCGGGCAAATTCGAAACGGCGAACGGGGGAACGCTGTTGCTCGACGAGGTGGGCGAACTGCCGATGGCGTTGCAGCCAAAGCTCCTGCGAGCGCTGCAGGAGCGGGAGTTCGACCGGTTGGGTTCGAATCAGGCCGTGCGAGTCGACATTCGGGTGATCGCGACTACAAATCGGCGGCTTCAAGCCGCAGTCGAGGAGGGCCAGTTCCGCGCCGATCTTTATTACCGGCTCAATGTGATCCCGCTGGCGCTGCCGCCGCTGCGCGACCGGGCGGAGGATGTCCGCGAACTGGCGCGGCACTTTGCCGGTCTCTATGGCGCACCGGGAATGTCCCCGCTGCTGTCGGAGGAATTGTTGGCTCGTATGCGAGCCGAGCTCTGGCCCGGCAATGTGCGAGAGCTCGCGAATTTTGTGCGTCGCGCGGTAGCGCTTTCGGCAGGCGCAGAAATCGGGCTGGAAGCGTTTGCACAGGGCACGAATCCGGCGCCGCAGGGGCCGCGCGCTCCCGAGTGGAAGGCAGGGCTTTCTCTGGAAGAAATGGAGCGCCAGCTTTTTTCCATGACCCTCGACGCGACCGGCGGCAACCGCGCCCGCGCAGCCGAGTTACTGGGTGTCAGCCTGCGCACGGTGCGCAACAAGGTGCGCGCCTTCGGACTGCCTCCGCGCAGCGATTATAGGAGCCGTTATGCCCACGAATGAACCGATGATCGAAACTCCGCTGATGCGGGGACTGGAGCGGGTGCTCGACCAGGCTACGCTACAGCACCGGGTGCTTACGACCAATCTTGCGAACGTGGACACTCCCGGATACCACACGCGGGATGTTCCGGCGTTTGCCGGCGAGATCGAGCAGGCGATGGCGGGATCGGCGCCTTCAGACTCGGCGGATGTCGACGGGCCAGCGCTTCCGGCGCTTTCCCCGATGACTCCCGTGGCGCGCGAAGTGCGCGGCCTCGCGGAACGGCCGGACGGCAATAACGTGAGCGTTGAGCGCGAGTCGCTGCACCTCGCCGAAAACCAGCTGCGCTACCAGGTGGCGGTGGCATTTCTGAAAGCTGAATTTCACCGACTAGCCTCGGCGATCGATGGAGGGTCGAACTCATGAACCTGTTTTCGATGTTCGAACTGAGCGGTTCGGCGCTGGGCGCCGAGCGTATGCGCGCCGAAGTGGTGGCGGCGAATATGGCGAACGCGCAAACGACGCGCACGCCCGCGGGCGGTCCGTACCGGCGGCAGATGGTGGTATTTCAGTCGCAGTCGCGGCCGCGTTTTTCGCTGGCCCTGAACTCTTTGACGCACGAAAACGCGGCAGCCGTGCGCGTAGCCGCGGTGGTCGGCGATCAGCGTCCGTTCGTCTTGCGCTTCGAACCCGGACATCCCGATGCCAACCAACAAGGCTACGTCGCTTATCCGCAGGTCGATCCCATCGAAGAGATGACCGACCTTTTAAGCGCGGTGCGGGCTTATGAGCTGAACGCGTCGGCCGTACAGGCGACGAAGAACATGATTCAACAGTCGCTCAGCCTTCTGCAGTAAGTGCTAGCGACGACGGAGGTAGAGAGATGAGCAGTTCGATTTCGCCGCTTCGCATTTTGCCCGCCGAGATTTCGCAGCCGGGCGCCGCGGGAGCGGCCTCGCTAACGGAAGAGGGGCAGGGCGGTTTTCTTTCCACACTGCAAGACTCGATGGACGCGGTCGAAGGCGCGCAGGGAGAGGCGCAGAACCAAGTGGCGCAGCTGCTCAATGGCAAAGGCGCCGACCTGCACAGCGCCATGATCGCGGTCGAAAAAGCCGACCTCTCGTTTCAGCTGATGATGCAGGTGCGCAACAAGATCGTGCAGGCATATCAGCAGATCTCGAATATGCAGTTTTGAGAAGCGCTGACATTGAATCCGCAGAGATCGCAGAGTTCTCTGCGGTTCGATGACTGTAGGAGCCGAAACGTTTGGAGCAATGGCTTAAGCAGATTCAGGGATTCCTGCGCGGGCTGAGCCTGCAGCAGAAATTCCTGCTGGCCGCGGGTACGGCGCTGATCGCGCTGACGCTGTGGGGCTTTGTCGCGATCTTTGGCCAGAGCAAGAGCGTGACACTTTATTCGGGGCTGAGGCCCGCCGACGCGCAATCGCTGGCCAGCCGCCTGGCGGCGAAAAACATTCCTTACGAAATTTCTCCCGACGGTGCAAGCGTGCTGGTGCCATCGGACAAAGTGGATGCGGCGCGCCTGGAAACGGCGGCGCAGGGCTTGCCGCGCAATGCGCGCCTCGGCTTCGAACTGTTCGACACTCCCAACTGGGCGGGCTCCGATTTCAGCGAAAAGGTGAATTACCAGCGCGCGCTCGAAGGCGAACTGGAGCGCACGCTGCAAACGCTGAGCGAAGTGGATGCGGTGCGGGTTCATCTGGTGCTGCCGCGTGAATCGCTGTTCACCGAACAGGAACACGATTCGAAAGCGGCGGTGATCGTGAAAACGCGCGGCGGCACGCTTTCGAAGGAAGCGCAGCAGGCGATTCCACAGCTGGTGGCGAGCGCGGTCGACGGCTTGCGGCCGGAAAATGTCACTGTCGTCGATGCCGATACGGCCACTCCTTTTCTCGCGCGCCGCGGACCTTCGGGCCGGGCTTCGTACGATTCCGACGAAGAGCTGGCGGCTGCGGCCGTGCATGCGATCGAGCCGGTGGTCGGCTCCGAGCATGTGCGGGCCAGCGTGCACGTGGATTATGACTTGAGCACGAGCGAAGACACATCGGAGACCTTCGATCCCAAGGCCAGCGCAGCGTTGTCGCAGCAGCATTCCGAAGAACTGGCCGGGGGCGCGAACCCGGCGGGCGTGCCGGGCACGGCCTCGAATGTGCCGGGTGCAGCGGCGGCGAGTCCGGCGGTTACGGCGGCCATCGACAACCAGTCCTCGAAATCGGATGCGGCGACCTTTGCAGTCAGCAAGAACATACGGCGGGTGTCGCAGCCGGCGGGACGCGTGCGGCGGATCACGGCCGCAGTGCTGATCGACGATGCCAGCGAAAGCGCGACCGGCAAGGACGGGAAGACAAGCACGGCGCGCCGGAAACGCACCCCGGAAGAAATGACGGCCATCGAGAAGCTGGCGCGGGCCGCCATCGGAATCGACGATCAGCGCGGTGACCTGCTCGCGCTCGAAAATCTCTCGTTTCAGGTGTCGCCGGTCGAACCACTGGCCGCACCCGGAAAACTGGAGAAGTACCGCCTGCTTCTTTCGCCATGGTCCGGCGCGCTGCGCTATTTGGGCATCACGCTTCTGTTTCTGCTCGTCTATGGGCTGGTGCTGCGTCCGGTGAAAAAAGAGGCGCTGGCCGCCTTCCGGCAGATTCCGGAGAAACTGGCCCAGGCCGCTGCAAAGCCGGCTGCAGCAGCCGATGTGCTGGCCGGGATTGAGTTGCCGCCGGGCAGCGAGGAAGGCAAGCGGGCGACGGCGCTCAAGAAAGAATTAACGGACCGGATCAAGTCGGAACCGGCGGCGGCCGGCCGGTTACTGCAGACTTGGATTCACGAGCCGCAAAAGTCAAGGTAGAGGGATCCCGAAGCATGCACGCCCCTGTCAATCCGGGATTGCAAAAAGCCGCCATTCTCCTGGTGCTGCTGGGCGAGGATTCCGCCAGCCAGATCTACCGCAATCTCGGGGAGACCGACGTGCAGCGGCTGACACAATGCATCGCCGAACTCGAACACGTAAAGCCGGAGATGGCGGTCTCGGTGCTCGAAGAGTACTACCAGCTTACGTTGACCCAGAGTTATCTCGCCACGGGCGGGCCCGAATACGCTGAGAAGCTGCTGGTAAAGGCGTTCGGGCAGCAGGGCGCGAAGCAGCTTCTGGAGCAGGTTTCGAAGACGATGGAGATGAGCATGGTCCGGCTGGACAACCTGGAGAACGCCGATCCGCAGCAGCTTGCGAAGTTTCTCGAAATCGAACATCCGCAAACCATCGCCCTCATTCTCGCTCATCTGAACGCGCGCCAAGCATCCGCGCTGCTGGTGTGCCTGCCCGAGGAAATCCGGGCGGAAACCATCAAGCGGCTGGCGCAACTGCGCCAATTCTCGCCCGAGGTGGCGCAGAAGGTTTCAGTTGCGCTGCATAAGCGGCTGGAGTCTCTCGGGGAACAAAGCCGGCGCGCCTATGCGGGCTTCAAGGGAGCCGCCGACATGCTCAATCAGATGGAACCGGGCATCAGCAAAAGCATTCTCGAAAACATCGAAAAAGAAGATCCGAAAATGGCGTTGGCCATCCGCAATCTGATGTTCACCTTCGAGGATCTGATTGGGGTACCCGAGGCGGGAATTCGGGAACTGCTCGGACAACTGGACAAGAAAACGCTGGCGCTTGCCCTGCGCGGGGCGGGCGAAGAACTGAAGAATCTGATATTCAAGTGCATGTCGACGCGCGCTGTCGACATGCTCAAGGAAGATATGGAGATCATGGGCGCGGTGCGCGCGCGGGATGTGGGGCAGGCGCAGCGCGAGATTGTGGATATCGCGCGCAGGCTGGAAAGCGAAGGCAAGCTGGTGCTAGGCGCGGAGGATCAGGACGAATATGTCGTCTAACGCGCACAGGCTTCAGCGCTCCAGTGCGGACGAGCCGGCTCCTTACTGCTACGCGGATGCGGGCCAGCCCGGCAGCGATCCTTCTTCGCGGCCCAGAAGCGAACCGGCAGAGGAAGACCGCATGCGGGAGCGTGAGAGCGAAGCCTGCGAAAGGGGACGCCAGGCGGCGGAACAACAGATGCGGGGCGCGGTCAACGAGGCGGTCGTGCGCAGCCGGGAACAAACCCTGCATGCGGTCAGGGAATTTGCGGGCGAACGGACGGCATACTATCGGCGCATTGAAGGCGAGGTGGTGCAGCTCGCGCTGGCCATTGCGCGGAAGATTCTGCATCGCGAGGCGCAGATCGACCCGCACATGCTTGCGGGCATTGTGCGCGTGACGCTCGAAGGCCTGGATGCGGGAACCAAGGTCGATCTGCATGTTCATCCTCAGGAAGCTGGCGACTGGCGCCACTATTTCGCCAGCCGGATGGAAGGTGCGCCTGCGCCCGAAGTTCACGAAGACGCGCAGCTTGCCGCTGGAGAATGCCGGATGGAAACCTCGCTCGGCACGACCGAAGCCGGCATCGAAGCGCAGCTCAAGGAAATTGAAACAGGCTTGCTCGACTTGCTGGCGGAGCGGCCCACGAGCAGCGGCGGGATGCGGTCGAACTGCGCGTCCCGCGACCGGCCCGGGGCGGACACGGCGAATCGATGAGCACGCCTCTCCTTTCCGCATACTTCTCGCATCTTGAAACCGCTTCGCCTCTACGATGGCGCGGCAAAGTGACGCAGGTGGTTGGGCAGCTGATCGAATCGGAGGGTCCAACTTCGACCGTGGGCGAGGCTTGTGAAATCGTCGATTCGCGAGGCGGGCGCTGGCCGGGAGAAATTGTCGGCTTCCGCGGACACACGGTCCTGTCGATGGCGCTGCGCCGGCCGACCGGCATCCGCTACGGCGATCAGGTGGAGGTGTGGGGACGGCGGCCGTCTCTGCGTGTAAGCGACGAGCTGCTGGGCCGTGTGCTGGATGGCGCGGGACAAGTGATGGACGAGGGGCCGGTTCCCGTGTGCCGCGAACGCTGTTCTCTCGACCGGGAAGCTCCGAGGGCGCTCGCGCGCTCGCCAATCCATGAGCCGCTGGGCTGCGGGATTCGTGCGATTGACGCTTTTCTTACTTGTGGGCGCGGCCAGCGCGTGGGTATTTTCGGCGGAAGCGGCGTGGGGAAAAGTACGCTCATCGGAATGATGGCGCGGAACACGAATGCAGACCTCACGGTCCTCGGGCTCATCGGCGAGCGGGGGCGCGAAGTGGGAGAACTGCTGCACGCGCTCGGGCCGGGAGGGCGCGCCAGGTCGGTGGTAGTGGTTTCGACCTCGGACGAGGATCCGTTGTTGCGCATTCGCGCCTCCTTCGCGGCCACGGCTATTGCCGAATATTTTTGCGGGCGTGGGAAAAATGTATTGCTGGTGGTGGATTCGCTCACGCGACTAGCCATGGCGCAGCGCGAGATTGGGCTGGCGGCGGGTGAGCCGCCCACGGCCAAGGGATACACGCCGTCGGTTTTCACCATGCTCGCCCGGTTGATTGAGCGCGCCGGCGCATTCGGATCCGGCACGATCACAGGTTTCTACACCGTGCTGATGGAAGGGGACGACGAAAACGATCCGCTGGTGGACGCGGCGCGGGCGCTGCTCGACGGACACGTCATGCTCGATCGCCGCCTGGCCACGCAAAACCACTATCCACCAATTTCGATTCTCGACAGCATCAGCCGCATCATGCCGGCGGTTACCGAGCCAGCGCACCGGGCCAAAGCCGGCGAAATTCGCCGCCTGCTCGCCAGTTACAAAGCATCCGAGGAACTCATTCGTATCGGCGCCTATCAGAAAGGAGGCGATCCCGATCTTGATCGGGCGATCGCACTCATGCCGGCGCTGCGCGAATTTCTTATGCAATCCACGGACGGGGTGGCCGGGATCAAAGACTCCCTGGCGCGGTTGATGGCGCTGCCGGTCTGACCTGTATGGCCTTTCACTTTGCGCTCGAGCCAATTCTTCGCCTGCGGCAGAGCCTGGAGCGCCAGCGGGCAATCGCGCTGCAGCGCGCTTCCATGGATGTGGTGCGCGCGGAGGAAGCGCTTGGCCGGCTTGACCGCGTACTCGATGAGTCCGCCGAAGAGGATTCCCGCCTGCTCACCGGGGGGCGGATGGCGGCCGAACTTCACTTTTCCATATTGCTTCGGGAGCAATTGCGGCAGTTGCGTGTCCGGGTCGAGGAAGAGATTGGCCGCCTTGAGGCCGTTCGGCAGGAAGCGGCCCGAGTCTATCGGCGGGCGATGCAGGAACGGGAAGCGCTGGAAGCTCTCCGCGCGAGTCAGCGGCGAGTGTATCAGCGGGAACAAATGCGGCGCGAACAGCAGGAAACGGACGCCGCGTTTTTGTTGCGGCGCTGGCCCCATCGAGAGGGCTGAAGTTGCCGCCTTGGGCGGGCAACTCTTGCCTTGCAGTGGATTTCAGGCTCTTGCGACGGTCGTGTCTCTCCGCGCACCTTCCGCTTTAACTTGCTGAGTTTGTTGTCCTCGGCGCTCTCACGAGGACAGAATTCCTTCCGCGCTCTTTTGGCGCATGACATGCAATCCAACGAGCACTGCCATGCGAGTGGACCTCATCTCCAATTCGAATGCGACACAAGAGGCAGGCACTTCCTTGCCGGCCGCAAGTGCGCCATCGGAGAGTTTCTCAGATGCGCTGGCCCGGTCGTCGCAAACTCAGAGTGGTGAGCCGCCGGCTGGCGAATCGCAGTCTATGCAGGTGAAAAGCGCGCAGGCAGGAAGCGCGGCGGCACAATGTTCCGGAGCGAAATCGTTGCAGGATCGGCCGTTGCCGGGTGGGCCGCTGCAACCGCCTTCTTCCGGGATCGTATCCCAGTTTTCGAAAGTTGCGCTGAAGTTGAAAGGTCAAGCGACGGCTACGATCGGCGCGAAAGCCAACACGAGCGCGGCCAGCCTGGATGCGAAGGTCAACGGGAACGTCAAGACGAATGCAAAACAGGCGGCTCGAATGACCGATTTATCTACGGCATCAATGACCAACACTGTGCCTTCCAACCTGGCCGTCTCGGCACTGCAAGATGTGCCGGTTGTGGCCAGCTTCGTCTTGCCGGGCATGTTTACGGTTCCTCTCCCAGCGGCGGCCATGCCCTCCTCCGACGCGCAGGCCTCGGCTTCGAATGGGTCTGGGACCGAGCCGGTTTCACCTTCGGCCGCGGCGGTTTCAACTGCCGGACGCGATCCGTCGGGACTTGGAATGTCAGCGGGTGCATCCCCGGTCCCGGCCTTTCTCTCTGGCTTTCCGTCTTCTGCAACCGTGGCGGATCCACATGTTGCGGCGTCCTCTTTGCAGGAACCATCGTTGAACTTGCGAGAGTGGTCGGTCAATGAGTTCGCTGTTTCGACTGGCTCGACCTTCGAGGGGAATGTTCCGCACAATGAAAGCGCCAAGTTGCCGGCTGCGCCAGCAACCTCTTCGGCTCCGCCACCAGTATCGAAGGGGCATGCAGCTTCGGTATTCAGCTTGCCAGACGCTGTCCCGAGTGCTTCGGATTCACCCAACCGTTCGATTCCCCAGCCGTTTTCTACTGATAGCGACGGTGCGGCGCTCAGAAGCATCGTGAGTACGAAAGAGGAAGCCGTTGCGGACAACAACGTGCACAACGCCGATAACGCTCTCCCCCTCAATACTCAGCAAGTAAGCCAGCTGGTCTTGGGCGATGCCACTCACCTTTACTCCGATCCGGCATCGCCCACGATCGCGCTACCCGTTGCCAGCGACGCAACCGTTCTCAGCTCAGCTACAGGTGCGCCATTGCCCGCAGTTGCAAGTCTGACCACGCAGGATTCACTTTCCATCGCACAATCACTCCTGCCACAATTCCACTCTGTTTTGAATTCCGCGATGCCAGCCGCTGCGGTATCGCCTTCGGTCTCGAGAGCGCAGGCGTCAGCTAGTGCACCGCCTGCGGCGAAACCTCCCGAGATTGCACGCAGTACCGCTGCGTCACCAGCCTTTTCAATTCGCGGTACGGCATTAGCGCCGTCAATTCGCGAGACGATGGGCGATTCGCCTTTACCACCAGCGCAGGATATGAGGGCGTTAACGCAGAGAGACGATTCCGCGATTCCGTTGGCGACTAGCGAGTCGAGTGCCGGTCCCAACGCCGATCCGGTTCCGAATGTCTCCACCGCGGCTGCAAGCGCCAATCCGGCGGTCGAACTGGCGCGGCCAGATACGGGATACTCGCCCTCCACCGAAAGTGACAGCAGCCCGGTTCAGCCCGTTTCTTCAAGCGCCGTTCCTGCTTTGACGCTTGGGCAAAAATTGCCGACTGCTTCGCGAGCGGCGGCGGGTACGACGACGTCAGCTTCAACAACCGCATCTGCTGCGGCCCAGGGCACAACCAGCGATGCGGCGAGCCCGGCTCTGGTTACGCCGCCGATGGTGGACGCATCCGTTCCCGCAGCGACACCAGATAAAGCGAATTCGGCGACTGAACTGCCGCCTGCGCACCAGATGCTCGATTCGGCTCCGCTGGGCGCGAGCGATCCCATGCCCGTCGCATCATCCGGTGCGCATTTGGCGCCCGAGGGCGCGGCTGTGCAACTTCAGATTGGAGTTCACACCAGCGCTTTTGGCAATGTGGAGGTTCATACCGTCATCGAGCAGAGCCAGGTGGGCATTGCAATCCATGGAGACCGGGATCTCACGCGCTGGTTCAATTCCGAAATCGGAGGAATCGAAACCGGGCTCAAGGCGCAGCACCTGAATCTTACGGGCGTCGATTTTTCAAGCACCCGCTCGGGCGTCCAGACAGCAACCAGTTTTCAGCACGGACAGCCGCGGCAGAATTCTCCGCAAACGGCGGGCACGTATGCCGCTTCGCCGGCGAATCCATCGGCGGCTGACGCTGCAAACGAATCCGATTCAGCCGCGGCGTTCCTGGCACAAAAGCCGGAAACACGCGTGAGCATTCTTGTGTAGGAGGACCATATGTATATCCCGTTGCTTCAGTCGCTGGCAACTTCACATCCAGCAGCTTCCGCCAAATCGGGAGCAAGTTCAAACGCGGCTTCTTCTTCGTCTTCTCCGAGTGATGTAACCGATGGCTTGGACACCGAATTCCTGCAATTGCTGAGCGCGCAACTTCAGGCGCAGAGTCCGCTCGATCCGCTTGATCCCAATCAGTTCGTGGCGCAACTGGCGCAGTTCCAATCGCTGAGCGACTTGACACAGATCGATGAGCTGATGCAAACGCTCGTCAATAACACGAGTCCGGCGTCCTCTTCTACGGGCGGCTAAGTCCAACGGGCTCGCGCTTGGAGCCACTAGAAATTACTTATTGCAACGCAACCGTGAATTTCTTCACTTACTAAGGAGCCTTTATGCCAGCGTTCTCAGTTCCACTATCCGGACTGGATGCCAGTTCGACTGCACTTTCTACCGTTGCCAACAATCTGGCCAACCTCAACACGATCGGATACAAAGACCAGCAGATCCAGTTTGCCGACCTGTTCTACCAGAACCTGGGCTCGGACGGGGCGGGCGACCCAATTCAGCAGGGCGCGGGAGTGGAAGTGAGTTCGCAACCCTCGAACTTCACGCAGGGAGACGTGAGTTCGACGGGCATCTCCACCGATGTGGCCATCAACGGCAACGGCCTTTTCGTGGTCAGTCAAAACGGAGTGCAGAGTTATACGCGCGCCGGCAATTTCGAAGTCGGCACCGACAACCTGCTCGAAACATCGGATGGCCAACAAGTGCTGGGTTATCCGGCGACGAATGGTGTCATCAGCACGAGTGGAGGGCTGGGCACACTGGATCTCGGCTCGGGAACCGTCAGCCCCGCGACCGTTACCCGCAATGTGTCGCTGACGACGAACCTCGATGCGACATCCGCGCCAGGTTCCACTTACACAACGCAGCCCGCCATCTATGACTCTCTGGGAGGCAGCCATAATGTTACGTTCACCTACACCAACGAGGACTCCCCGGGTACGCCTGCCGTGGCTGCCCAAGCGGCAACCGGCGACCTGACCATGAGCTCGCTGCCCGCGAACAACCAGACCGTGACCATCGGCAACCAGACGTATACGTTCACGTCGAGCGCCCCCGGGACCGGGACCGACAACGTTCTAATCGGATCGTCGGTTGCGGAGACGATGGCAAATCTGGTGAATGCGATCAACGCCAATACAGCCGACACTGCCGGGAACGGTACGGGCGGTTACGGATCGGGCACCGTGGCCAACCCAGATGTCACGGCCACGGATGCGGGAAGCGGCGTGATCGATATCACGGCGAAAACCACAGGCACCTCCAGCGATTTCACGGCGACAAGCGCAACGACCGGCCTAGCTTGGAGCAGCAATGCGGGAGCCAATGGTGTTAATGCAGCTGCCGCCGTTCCAGGGGTTGTCAACACCTGGGGTTATCAGATAACCATTCCGGCTGCCGATCTGGGCGGAAGCGCCACCGCCGCGCCAGTGACTCTCGCCAGCGGTACGCTGGTATTCAATGGCAGTGGGGCCTTGCAGAGCATTACCCCTACGAATGGCAGCGCCTCGCTCACCAACCCGACCATCGAGGTGCCGCCCAACGGATCGGCTTTTGCCGACGGCGCCAATCAGCTGAGCTTTACATGGCACGTGGTCGGCACCGGCGGTGTCGGCTTGCTCACGCAGGAAGCTGCCGCAAGCAGCACAGCTTCCATCCAACAAGACGGCGCTTCCAGCGGCACGTTGCAGAATTTCAGCATCGGCTCGGATGGAACCATTACGGGATCGTTCAGCAACGGAACGACGGCGATTCTCGGACAGATCGCGCTTGCCAGCTTCGCCGACGAGCAAGGCCTTTCCCGAACTGGCAACAACGATTTCCAGCCGACGCTTGCTTCCGGTCAGCCGACGATCGGCGCACCCACTACGGGCGGATTGGGCACGCTCTCCGGCGGCGCTCTGGAACAATCGAATGTGGACATTGCCACGGAATTTGCCAACCTCATCGTGGCCCAGCGCAGCTATGAAGCGAACGCCAAGGTGGTGACTACGTTTGACCAGATCGCCCAGGACACCATCAACCTGAAGCAATAACGCTGGAGGACGATGTCTGGCAATGGAGCGCTGGGTTTGTGGGAGCGGCGCCCAATCTGCCGCAGCTCTTCCAAAAGAAAATTCTAATGGGAACGTTCTCAGACAATGGAGCGCGTTCCCTTCGTTTTCCGTCCCCCTCCTGTCTGCAAGAGATGAAACTGGCGTGATTGCCCGAATTTCCCCGATTTTTTCGATCCGTCTTTTGTGCAATGCAGGATTCTCTTCCCGGTACGAGGCTTGCACTGAACATTGACATGCCCGAAGCGTCACCGAACTCCGCGGCCATTGCCTCAGCCAAAGATGTGAACCCACCGTCATCCGGCGCGTCCGATCCGGCTTCCGGGCCGGGCTTGCCAGCAAAGAGGACAGCAAGAAACAAGAATCTCGTATACGCCGTTATCGCGCTCGCGCTGACGGTCGTTGGGCTCCGTTATTGGTTGCGTGCGGGTTGGCCGTCGGGCGCCGACACACGCTCCGAGGTGGAAAGCACGCTCGCGCTCGACAGTTTTGTTGTCAATCTCGACGGCGGGGGCCAGCGCGCCTATCTGCACGTGGGGATCACACTCGGGGTGTCACGCGCTCTGCCGCAAAAGAAAGAGGATGTCCCGGTTGCCGCCCTGCGCGACGCAGTTCTGAGCGTGTTGTCAAGCGCGCGGCCCGACCAATTGCTTGCTTCCGACGGCAAGCAAAAGCTGAAAGCCGATCTGCTTCCGGCGCTCCAGGGGCGCGCTCCCGATCTTGGGATCGAGAGCATTTACTTCACGGAATTTCTGGTGCAAATGTAATGGCCGCCGCCACCCAACCGAAACCCGAAGTGCCCGGGATTGATCCCTGGACGCGCGTGGAAGGACTGCCCTGCTTGTTGTCGATTGAAATTCCTGTACCGAACTTCACCGTAGCCGATCTGGTGCGCCTTGCTCCCAGCCGGCTGGTCGATTCGCGCTGGATCGTTGGCGAGGACGTTCCCCTGCTCATTAACGGAGAACTCATTGCCTGGAGCGAATTCGAAATTTTGAACAACCACGTCGCGGTGCGCTTGACGGAGCTTGCCTGAATGGATCATCCCTGGCTCAATCTGCCGGCGCTTGATAAAACGAAAGCTGTTGTGCCCTTCTCCAGTCCGCGCAACCTGCTCCGGACGAATCTCGGGGCGGCGAAGCTCGCCTCCGCTTCAACTGGTCCGGCTCCGCTGTTGCACTGGTGCAGTACGGGCTGGCGGCGGTTGCGGATTTTGTGGAGCAGCTTGCAGGCTCGCGCTCGCCGCATTCGCAGGTCGCTCGTGGTTTCAGAGACTGCCTCCCTCGGCGACCGGCGGATCGTTTCGGTCGTTCAGTTCGAACGCCAGCGTTTCCTGATTGGCGGCGGACCTTCGTCGGTCACGCTTCTGGCGCGGTTGCCCGATGCAGGCGCGAATGAAGAGCCTACGGCTCGCGCGGAAGGCACGGTTCCTGGAGCCGGAGGCGGCCAATGACGAGCCCGTCATCCCCGTCCGTTTTCCGGAAATCGTCTTCTGCGGTTCTGCTGATTTGTTTGCTTGCGTCCACTCCCGATCTTTGGGCGCGGGCGCACGCCTCAGCGGCTCCCGGCCTGCCTCTGGCGCTTCCCGGCGGATCCGTTCCCTGGAATATCGTCGTCCTGCTTACGGGCCTCACGTTGCTGCCGGCGATTGCGCTTTCGATGACGCCGTTCGTGCGCCTGCTGGTGGTGTTTCACTTTCTTCGGCAGGCACTGGGCACACAGACCGCACCTTCGAATCAGACGCTTATCGGGCTCGCGCTGATCCTCACGTTTTTTCTTATGCAGCCGGTTGCGGCCGCCATTTACACCAACGCGTTTGTTCCACTGGAGGCCGGTCACATCGATGCCATGGCGGCGCTCGACCGCGCTTCGGAGCCCATGCGCCACTTCATGCTGAAGTACACGCGGGAAAAGGATCTTGCGCTCTTTGTCGAGCTGGCGCACGCGCCTCGGCCCGCGTCGCCCGAAGAGCTCGCCATGCGCATTGTCGCGCCCGCGTATTTACTTTCGGAACTGCAAGCCGGATTCAAGATCGGCGCGGCTTTGTTTCTTCCTTTTCTTGTGATCGACCTGGTGACAGCGGCGATCACGACATCGGTGGGCATGCTGCAGCTGCCGCCGGTCGTGATCTCGACGCCGCTCAAGATACTTTTGTTCGTTGTTGTCGACGGATGGAACCTGCTCATCGGTTCGCTGATGCGGAGTTTTACCTGAGAGGCGGATATGGAAACGGCACAAACCATCGCGTTGGTTCGTGGCACCCTCGAAATCGCCTTCTTTCTCGCGGTGCCGCTGCTGGCGATTGCGACCGCGGTGAGTCTGCTGGTGAACGTGGGGCAGGTTCTCACTTCGCTTCAGGACCAGACTTTGTCGACCGTGCCGCGCCTGACCGCGGTGGCGGGTTCGGCGTTGCTGCTGCTCCCCTGGATGTTGCGCAAGCTGATCGTTTTTACCTTGGCCACGTGGGGCGATTTCCACGCGCTGTTGCGTTGAGAACATGATGACGACAGGTTTTGCCATCCCGCTCGACAGTGTGCTGCTCGCCTGGATGATTGCACTCGCGCGCGTCAGCGGGTTGCTGGTGTCGGCGCCCTTTCTGGGCAGCGCGTCCGTTCCGCCGCGCGTGAAAATCGGCCTTGGCATTTTGCTCACGGTATTGCTGGTACCACTCGTGCGCGTGCCCGCATCGTCGGTAACCGCAAGCGCCGCCGTCGTACTGCTGGCGGGAGAATTCGCCATCGGTTTCCTGCTGGGCTTCACGCTGCAACTGTTCTTCGATTCGGTTCAGCTGGCGGGACAGATTTGCGGCGTGCAGATGGGTTACTCGCTTGCCAGTGTGCTGAATCCCGACAGCCAGGCCGATTCGACCGTTCTCTCGACTCTCTTTCAGCTCGTCGTGCTCGTGATGTTTATTCAGTTGGGCGTGCCGCACTGGCTGCTGCGCGGACTGGCGCGCAGTTTCGAGTATCTTCCTCCCGGACGCCTGTCGCTCACGTGGCCGGGTGCGTCCGCGCTGCTCGCGTTCGCCTCCGGCATGTGGCTGGCGGGCATGCAGATTGCCGCTCCGGTTCTGGTTGCAAGCCTGTTTGCGGATGTTGCGCTCGGGTTTCTCGGTAAGGCGTTGCCGCAATTTCCCGTGCTGTTTCTCGGCATCTCGCTCAAGAACCTGCTGGGTCTGGCGCTGCTCGGCGGCGGCGTGTGTTTCTGGCCACGCTTTTTCGACGCCCGCTTTGAACGCGCGCTCGAAGCTTCCGAAAGGATTCTGAAACTCGCCCGGTAAGGGTGGACGTGTATGCCTCAAGCGAACCAAACCGAACAGGCAACCCCGCGACGCCGGCAAAAAGCGCGCGAAAAGGGACAGGTCCCACGCAGCCGCGACTTGATCGGCGCTTCGGCCTCGGTCGCGGCGGCACTTGTGCTGTTTACCCAGATGTCTACCTTCCCTTCGCTGTGGCGCGCGTTTTTCCGGGACTGCCTGGAAGGTGCAGTCTCGGGCAGCCTGCCGATGGGCTCGCTGGCACCTTTGCTGACGCACGCCTCGCTGTTTGCCGCAACCGGCGCTGCGCTCGGCCTGGGATGGGTGGTCGCGTTTTCTTCCGCCGTCGCCCAGGGCGGGCTGGTGTTTGCGCCTGCCTCGCTCTTGCCCACACTCTCGCGCATCTCGCCGGCGGCGCGTGTGCGCCAGTTGTTTTCGGTTACGGCGCTGCGCTCGTTTCTCAAAAGCGCGCTGCCGGGATCGGCTGTCGTCTACATCGCCTACGTCTGCTTGCGCCGCGACTGGGGCGCCCTCATGAGTTTGCCCTCGCGTAATGTGCGCGGCGTCGTCGGCTTCACGGCCTCGCGCGTGTTTGAGATGGGCTGGAAGTCGGCGCTCGTGCTCCTGCTCTGGGCTTTCTTCGATTACATGTTCGAGCGCCGCCATTTTGAAGGCGAACTCAAAATGAGCCGGCAGGAGTTGGTGGACGAATATAAGGAAAGCGAGGGCAATCCGCAGGTCAAATCGCGCATTCGCCGCCTGCAGCGGCAGTTGCGCCGCCGGCGCATGCTCGAAGATGCCAAGCGCGCCGCAGTCGTAATCACCAATCCAACCGCCTACGCAGTGGCACTCGAATACAACGCGCTGATGCCAGCGCCAGTTGTAGTCGCCAAAGGGCGGAACTTAGTGGCGGCGGAGATTCGCGAGATTGCGCGCTGGCAGGGCATCCCGATCGTTGAAAACAAGCCGCTCGCGCACCTGCTCTACCGCACGGTGGAAATCGGACAGAGCGTGCCGCCGAAACTCTATGCTCTCGTCGCCGAAATTCTGGCGGCGATTTATCGCGCGCAGGCGCGGGCGCAGGCTTCTGCGGCCGCTCGTACCGCAGCCAGCGCCGCTTCCGCCGGTCCGCCGATGAGCCGGCCTGAGGTTCTCCGCTGATGGCCACCGCCGCCACGCCCGCCCGCAATCCGCTTAGCGACTGGATCGTACCGATTGCCGCGGTCAGCCTGGTATTCGTGATGCTGGTGCCGCTGCCGGGAGTGGTGCTCGATCTGCTGCTTGCGACCAGCATCGCGGCGAGCGTGCTGGTGTTGCTGAGCGCGCTTCAAATCCTGCGTCCCGCGCAGTTTTCGGTGTTTCCCAGCTTGCTGCTTTTGCTGACCCTGTTCCGGCTCTCGCTGAATCTCGCCTCCAGCCGCCGCATCCTTCTGCACGGCAACGAAGGGTCGGCAGCGGCTGGCCGCGTCATTGAAGCCTTTGGACAATTCGTGGTCGGCGGAAACTACGTAGTCGGCTTCGTTCTTTTTCTCGCTCTGATCGCGATCCAGTACATCGTCGTCAGCCACGGCGCGGTGCGTACGGCCGAAGTCACGGCACGATTTACCCTCGACGCTCTGCCGGGAAAGCAGATGGCGATCGACGCCGATCTCAATGCCGGCCTGATCGACGAGAACCAGGCTCGCGCTCGCCGCGAGCAAGTGGCGCGGGAAGCCGAGTTCTACGGTGCCATGGACGGCGCGGCACGCTTCAATCAGCGCGATTCGATTGCGACCATTCTCATCACCGGCATCAACATTCTTGCCGGCTTTCTGATCGGAGTCTTTCAGCTCGACATCCCCTTCCGCGAAGCGCTCAAGACCTACACCGTCCTCACAGTCGGCGACGGCCTGGTCACGATGATCCCGTCGCTATTGGTTTCGATGGCCGGCGGCATGGTGGTGACGCGCGCTTCTTCGGGCGCAACGCTGTCTACTGACCTGGGCAAACAGCTGCTATCCCGCCGGCGTCCATTGCAGATCGCCTCGGGCGTTATGTTTGCGCTCGCGCTCATTCCGGGACTGCCGAAATTTTCTTTTCTTACGCTGGGCGCGCTGGTAGCGTTTCTGGCGACACGATTGCCAGCCGCCGGCGCCGAAGCCGACCCCGCGAAAGAAGCCGCCGGTGGCGCAGTCGCGCCTGGCTCCGGCGACAAAGACAAGAAAGCTGCGAAATCGGACTCGATCGAGGATCTGCTCAAACTCGATGAACTTTCATTGGAGGTCGGCTACGGGCTGGTTCCGCTGGTCGATGCGCAGCAGGGAGGACAGCTGCTGGCGCGGGTCAAGGCTCTGCGCAGCAATCTCGCTTTGCAGCTCGGTTTCATTGTTCCTCCCATTCACATCACGGACAATGTGCGTCTCAAACCGCGCGAATACGCGGTTTCGCTGCGCGGAGTGGAAATCGCACGCTGGGACATGCTCGAGGACCGGGTGCTGGCGATCAGCTCGGAGATCTCGCCTCCTCCGCTGGCCGGAACCCCGACCCGCGAGCCTGCGTTCGGAGTTGCCGCCCTCTGGATCCCGCGCTCTCTCGAGCCGCAGGCCCTGGCCAGCGGGTATGCCGTCGTCGATCAGACCTCCGTGCTCTCGACGCACCTGGCCGAGTTGATCCGGCAGCACGCCTACGAATTGCTCACGCGGCACGAAACCAAGCGGCTGCTTGACCGCCTGGGCGACAGCCATCCCAAGCTCTTCGAGGAACTCGTTCCCAAGACGCTGTCGCTCGGCGAAGTGCAGAAGGTCGTGCAGCAGCTGCTGCGCGAGCAGGTTTCGATTCGCGATCTCCCAACCATACTCGAGGCTCTGCTCGACGTGTGCGCTTCCACCAAGCATCCGGTGCTTCTGGTGGAAGCGGCGCGCCAAGCCTTGGGCCGCGCCCTGGTCCGGCCGCTGCTTTCTGACGACGGCGGCCTGCGCGTGCTCACGCTGGACCATTCCATTGAAGAAGAGCTGAGCCGTGCCTACGCACCGCAGGCCGCGCCCGCCACCTCGACCGGCCTGCAGCCCTCGTTCGTGCGGCGGGTGCTCGAGAGCCTGAAGCAACTCGGCGGAGAGCAAGTGGCGCAGACCGCGCCGATACTGCTTTGTCCAACTCCGGCACGCTTCCACCTGCGGCGGCTGCTCGAACCATTTCTTCCAAGAGTCGTCGTGCTTTCGCCGCTCGAAATTCCTCCCATGATTCCCGTGCAGTCTCTGGGGACGGTGCGATGAAAAAGGGCAAGCGACGACACTAACGAAAGAAGGCCTGACTTATGACCAAACATCCCGCGCATGCTTACCAAGGCGTCTCCGGCGATGCTGAGCGCGAACGGATTCTGATGGAGCAGTTGCCGCAAGTCCGTTATATCGCGCGCCGCATTCACGAACGACTGCCTCGTCACGTTCCCTTCGAGGATCTGGTACACGCCGGCGTCCTCGGGCTGATCGACGCGCTTGGTAAGTTTGATCGGTCGAAGCACGTTCAGTTCAGTTCCTACGCCAAGTTCCGCATTCGGGGCGCGATACTGGACAGCCTGCGCGAACTCGACTGGAGTCCGCGCGAGCTGCGCCGCAAGGGACGCCAGGTGGAAGAGGCGTATAACCAGCTTGCGATCCGCCAGGGACATACGCCCACCGAAAGCGATCTGGCCCGCGAATTGCAGCTTTCGCTCGAAGAGCTTCAGAGTCTTCTTTCGGAACTCAACATGCTCGAAATCGGGAGCCTGAGAGTCGAATCCGCTCAGAGCGGAAAAGAAGAAGACCTGGCGGCCTCCGTTCCCACGAAACCGGAGGACACGCCGTTTTCCAAGTGCCTTCAGTCGGAGATGAGGCACCTGCTTGCCGGGGCCATCGCCGAACTGCCGGAAAAAGAGCAACGGGTGCTGTCGCTCTACTACTTCGAAGAACTCACCATGAAAGAAGTGGGCACCGTGCTCGGAATCGGCGAGTCGCGGGTTTCGCAGATTCATTCGCTCGCCATGGTGCGGCTGCGCGCGCGGCTGAGTTTCCTCGATCCGCAGGCCGAACGCGTGCGCGCCCAGGGGGCCGGGGCCTAGAAAAACGGCGCAAATTCTATGGAGAAAGTTCTCAACCAGCACGAAATCGACGAGATGGTGCGGGCCGCGCGTTCCGGCGCGACGTCTTCGAGCCGCGACAGTGGGCCTGTTGTTCTGCCTTGGGATATTCGGCAGGCGGGGCAGATCGGTCCTGAGCAGTTGCGCGCCATCAACCAGCTGCACGAAATGTTTGCGCGGAATCTGAGCACGTCGATAGGAGGCTACTTGCGAATTGCCTTTGACTGTGGCCTGGTATCCGCCGAGCACCTCACCTATCGCGAATTTTTGCAACGGATTCCGGAAAAAACATACCTTGCTTCCTGCGACCTCGCGCCCTTTGACTCCATTGCCGTTCTGCAACTCGATCTCGACATCGCCTTTCCGCTGATTGACGTGATGATGGGAGGTGGAGGAAAGTCGGGCGGACTGACGCGCGACCTGACCGAAATCGAGGAGCAGATTCTGGAAGGTGTGATGCGGATCATCTGCCGCGACCTGCAGACCAGCTGGCAGGCCATCGGCCTGGAATTCAATTTTGGGGCGTGCCAGCAGATTTCGCAGACGCAGCGCCTGATGCCGCCGGACGAAAAAACCCTTTGCCTGAGCTTCGAAATCAAGATGGCGGAAACGCGCGGCACGCTCAACCTGGCCGTTCCCGCGCTGGTTTCAAACGCGCTTCTCCGCAAGATCTCGGCCGACATCGGTTACCAGCGCCCGCACAGCTCCGCCGAGATTCGGCTCCAGATTCAAAAGCGCCTCCTCGATTGCTTGTTCCCGGTGGAACTCGCCACGCCACACTTGAGCGTGGCAATCGAGGACCTCTCGCGGCTCCTCCCCGGTGACCTGTTGCCGTTCTCGCGTAAAGTGGCGGCGCCGGCCTTGCTCGAAATCGAAGAGGTGCCGCTCTGTTCGGCTACACCGGTGCGGCTTGGAGCTCGCCGTGCGGCTCAGGTTCTGATGCTTGAGACTCCGCTTCCGGGAGGCGAATCGTGAGAGGAGAATCCGCATGACCGAGAGCCCTCGACCCCTCAAGCCCGAATTCCAATCCTGGTTCGATGCCTGGAAATCTCGCACGCAGGATGTGCTCTCGCAGATGTCGGGCCAGCCAACAGCCTTCGAAACGGTTTTGGATCCCCTTACTGTTTCCGATTCCGACCTTCGCTACACCGTGGCTGCTTCCGGCGCCGTGCAGGGAGAAATGTCGATCCGTTTGTCCGAGGCTTCCGGACTGCGCCTAGCCCGCAAGTTCCTTGGAGAAGCGGAGCCTGCCTCCGGCGACGAAAGCTCCAACAAAGGCATAGGGGATGAAAGCCGGGAGGCTCTGGAAGAACTTCTTCGGCAAATTGGCGGACTGGCAGCGACCACCGTTTCAGAGAGCGCCGGCGGCCAAGTGCAATTACAACTTTCCCGCGCCGAACAGCCCTGGGCTTGGACGCCGAATCAGCTCACAACGCTGCGCACACGCGATGAGGCTGGCGCCGAGATCGCGCTGGAACTTGGCATCAACCCAGCGCTTGCCGCCGCGCTTGCCGCCCGTGCCGAGGCCAATGCTGCAAGCGAAGCCGCAGCGGCCTCGCAGTCCGCGGCAACTGCGCCGTCTACGGCGTCGGCAGGAACCGCTTCGACCGCAGCGCCGCAGATCGCCGAGGAAGCACCTCTTCCTGAGCCGCCAGTCGCGGGCTACCGTCGTTTGCTTGATGTCGGGCTCGGCGTCAAGCTGCGCTTTGGAACCCGCCGCATGTTGCTGCGCGACGTGCTCGCTCTAAGTTCCGGTCTGGTGGTCGAGCTCGACAACGAGCTGAACTCCCCGGTCGACCTGCTGCTCGACGGACGCGTGATTGCGCGCGGCGACGTTGTCGTCATGGATGGAAAGTACGGATTGCGCGTGACCAATGTAGTCGATCCGTCTCCCGCAGCGCGGCCGGCAGAACGCAATGTGTGAACGATCAGTCCGAAAGAGTTTTTGCTATGTCCGACTTTCTTAACCCTCTCGCTTGGTCTGTCGATTGGATTCAGCGCCATCGTTCCGTTCCCAAACGCTCCGAGTGCGCTTTGTCCTCATGCCCCGGTTTACCGCGCCTTTGGCAGAGGCTGCTTCATCGCCATACAGGAGTCTTCTTTCATGGGCAGTTCTATTGCCAGCCCCAATGCCTGCAGACTGCGCTCATGGGACAGATTTCGCGGCTCCATTCCATGACTCCATCGGTGCAGCCGAGCAATCGAATTCCGCTGGGGCTGCTGATGGTGGCCCGCGGCAAGCTCACGCATCTGGAAGTGCGCGCCGCGCTTGAGGCGCAGCGCCGGGCGCGTTATGGACGCATCGGGGACTGGATCGAGAAACTCGGGTTCGCCTCCGAGCACGATGTGACGGCGGCTCTAGCATTGCAATGGGGATGCCCGGTCGCCTCCTCGTTCGCCGGTTCGATCGCCGATTCGCCCGGCAATATTCCTCTGCGCGTGCTCGAAGCTTTTCAGATGATCCCATTCAACTATGCGGCTGTAACCAATACGCTTTTTCTCGCGTTTGGAACACGCGTGGATCATGCGGCTCTTTACGCGATCGAAAGGATTCTCGATTGCCGGACCCAGCCATGTGTCGCGCCGGCGAAAAGCGTCGAACGCCAACTCGAGCGCATGCGGCAGCAGGCGCACGCGGCGGATGTCGAGTTCTGGACCCGCGATCTCGCCGAAATGGGCCGTATCACTTCGAGTTACATCGCGCGTCTTACTCCCGAAGATGTTCGCTTGAGCCGAGTTGGCCAATTTATCTGGCTTCGGCTGAAAGCCAGGGCAATCGTGACCAATCTTCTTTTCTGCCTCCAGCAGAATTCTTCGCAGACTCTGAAATCGGCGTTCTCGCCCATGTCGCGGCAACCTCATCCGGACTACAACATGTCAACGAAGGGTTTGGAAAAAGACGAAAACATTTGATCGGTTGAATGTTTTGGATCGAGCCAGTGTCCTCTCGGCGATCAAGCTCTGCCCCCGCGGGCCGATCAGGTCATTGTGCGAGACCTGAGCCGACAAGACGTGGCTCGGGTCGGGAAGACGCACCCAATCCGAGATCGGGCCGGAAAAATTACTCGGTCCGATCTCGGCGTTGGATCAGTTTTTCCATAGCGTGCGCCGGCCGCCAATTCCCATCAACTACAGCGTTCGTTTGAATAATGGCAGCGCCAGGCCCATGGTCCCCAACGCAAAGCAGGAGAGGAACAGCAAATCGGGCATGATGGGGCCGAGTCCGGTTTCCTTCAGCAGCAGGCATTTGAAGCCATGCACGGCGTACGTGAAAGGATCGATGATCGCAATCGCTCGCAGCCATACCGGAAAAGCCTGAATGGGATAAATCGATCCGCTGGGGAAAAACAGAAGTGTGTTTAGAATGCCAAATGTTGCACGCGGCACCAGCGGGTCTTCCACGCGCACCATCATCAGGAACATCATGCAATTGAACGCCGATGCGGTCGCCACGATCATCGCCATCAATCCGAGAATGGTTGCAGGGTGAAAAATCGTGCCTACGCCGGCCAGCAGCGATCCGATCATGGTGATCACGACGCCAGTCAGAATGCCTTTGATCGCCCCTGCGCCGTTCAGCCCGAACACCAGTTCCGCTTTCGTGATTGGAGTAACCAGGTATCCTTCGTGGATGCCACGTGCTTTGTCGTCGATGTAAAGCATGCCGCCGCCGATCATCGCTGAAACAAACATGGCCAGCGCAATCGAACCCGGCAGCAGGTACTTCATATATTCGATGTAGGGATAAAGTTCGACAATTTCGAGCGCGGTTTGTTGCAGGAGGCGTGGTTCGACGTCGGGCTGATTCAGGGCGTTTGTCAGGTCCGTCATGGTCGACTCGAGCGACGAACTCATGAAGTTGTCGCTGTTGTCGACGATCAGCGCAATCCGCGGATGATTTTTTTCATACACCAGCTTGGAATACTGCGCCGGAATAATCACCGCACCGTCGATCTTGCCGTTGCGCACATCTTCGCGCGCTTTCACCTCGTCGTCGTACGGTATGGGCACAAAGGTGCGCGCTGTGGCATGCACCGAATCAAACGCTTCTTTGATCCTTACCGCCTGCGTCCCGTGATCTTCGTCGACAATCCCCATCTTCGCATCGCGAATCTTGCCGCCGAAGGCATTGCCCAGCACAAGCAACTGTACGAGCGGAAAGATCATCGACACCATCATCAGCGCCGGGGAGCGAAAGAATTTCCTCATTTCGCGTTCGATAATTGCAAGTGCTCGATTCATGGCTGCATCCCTGGCCGTGGCGGCATTACGAATGCATGCGCTTTCACCAGTTCATCGCGCAACTGCCGGCCGGTGTAATGTACAAAGACGTCGTCAAGCGTTGTGTTCTGCACCGTGAGGGTTTTCAGCGTCACACCGGAAACGACGGCCATCTCCACAAGATCGGTTGTGGTTCCCGACCCGTTTGCCGTCAAGACGCGAAACATTCCCGCGCTTTCGTTTTGCACCGACGTGACTCCCGGCAGGCCGCGAAGCCGCTCTTCCCAATCATCCGGGAATTTTTCGAACTGCACCTCGATTACGGTCGATCCGGGCACGGTCGCCTTCAGTGCCTCCGGCGTATCGAGCGCGACCAAGTTGCCGTGATCGACGATCGCAATCCGGTTGCACAGGCGGTCGGCTTCGTCCATGTAGTGGGTGGTGATGAGAATGGTGAGCTTGCGCTTCGATTTGATGTTCGTCAGCATCTCCCACACGGCGACACGCGACACTGGATCCAGACCTGTGGTTGGCTCGTCGAGGAAAAAAATCTTAGGACTATGTACCAGGCCACGGGCAATTTCCAATCGCCGCCGCATTCCACCGGAAAGAGTTTTTGTCTGCGCGCCACGCCACTTTGTGAGGTCGACGGTTTCGAGCAGCTCATCGATCGATTCCTTGCGCCGCTTTGCCGGAACATCGTAGAGCTTGGCGTAGATCGACATGTTCTCTTCGACCGTCAGATCGAGATCGCTGGTCAATGCCTGGGGAATGACGCCGATAGTGCGCCGCGCCGCATCTGGCTCTTTCGTTACGTCGTGTCCCGCGATTCGAGCCGCACCCGAGGTGATGGGAATGAGCGTCGTCATCATTCGAATGAGTGTGGACTTGCCAGCTCCGTTGGGGCCTAGGAGTCCGAAGATCTCTCCCTCTTTTACGGCGAACGAAATATCGTTCACCGCCGTGAAATCCCCATACTTCTTCACGATGTGGTCGACTTCGATCGCGTTGGGTGCATTGGCGGCAACCGTGCCGCGCATGCTCATCTCGGCCGAAGACACGCCGACGCCGTTCGCGGCGACTGAGTTCGCCGTGCCCTCGCCATTCTTGCCGTTGGACGTTTTTTTTATCTCTTCGGTCATCCTCTGCAACTTTCAATCCCGAACAGCCCGAGTGCCGCGCTCTGGAATTCGCGTATCTCGCTTGCGGAAGGCGGCTTTTCTTTTCGCATGCGCTAGTTCTTTTTTTGCAGCGCTGGCGGTACCAACACTTCGGCCGTCATGCCCGGCACATAAGCGCCCTTGGGATTCGCCAAGCGGACTTTTAACAGAAGCGTTCGTATATCGCGCTTTCTGCGGCCCACGTCACGCTGCGTGGCAAAATCGGCTTCTGCCGCTTTATAAAAGACTTTGCCGTCCGTCTCCGTTCCGCCGGGCAGCCGAATACGGAGAGTGTCGCCGTATCCAATGTGGTCGGCATCAGTTTCCGGAATGGCCGCGCGAACCCACGTGTCGCTGAAGTCAACTACAGTGACGATCGCTTGGCCAGCCTCCACCACTTCGCCCTCGCGCGCGGCGCGCACCAGCACCGTTCCCGTAACAGGCGCATAAATCTTGGTGTAGCCGAGTCGCACCTCTGCTTCCTTCAGTTGAGCGATAGCATTGGCCGTCTGCGCGCGCGTAGAAGCGACCGTGCTGGCCGCCGCCGCGGCCGTGTTGGTGCGGGCCACTGCGGAATCCAATGTCGCCTGCGCAGCCGACACCTGCTGCTTCGATGAATCGACTAGGGCCTGCTGCGCCTTCAGATTCATTTCCGCCTGCACCTTTTCCTGGTCGGAAGCAACGCCAGCTTCCGCCAAGCCAATCGTTCTGCGGCTGTCGCTTTCGGTTCGCGTCAGTGTGGCCTCTGCCTGCGCCAGTTGTGCCCGAGCCGATTGCAGTTGTGCCTGCGCATTGGCGACATCGCTGGTAGTGGATCCTTTTGTGGATTGCTGCGTGTACTGGTTCGCGCTCACCTGAGACCGGAAACTCGTGATCATCGCAGCCGCTGCGCGTTCCTCCGCTTCCAGTTCGGATGGATCAAGCTCCGCAATCAGATCTCCTTGCTTGACTTGCGTGCCTTCGTCCACCAGGAGTTTGAGAATTCGTCCCTGGATTTGCGGGCTTACCACGATCTGATTCGCGTCCACGGTTCCAATCAGCACCAGGTCGCCGCCACGCGGCGTGGAGTAAAAGTAATAGGCCGTGGAAATTGCAAAGATCACGACAAGCAAGATCAGGACTTTATTCCGAGCATTCATCGCCCTTCCTCAAATATCAATGTGCGGCCTATAAACACACGGCCTCTTCAATAAACGTCAGTACAAACTTGCGCCGTTCCGCAATTCTCTCTTTCGAGAGCGGATCGACTTTCAACAGACTCTTCATCGCGGGAACAGTGCTGAAATAAAAGATCACGATTCCGACCACCGAGGGAATAAAATCCATTGGATTCACTCGCCGGAGCTGCCCTTTTTCCGCCCCTTCGTGCAGCAACTCGCCCATGCGTCTGTAAATCGGAGCAAAATACTCGCGTGCAACCCGCAACATTTGCGGATTTCCATGTGCACCGGCACGCATCCACTCGGATTGCACGACTCGCGGAAAGCGTGGATTGGCTGCAATGTAGTCGAAATAGCGCCCCACATACTCGAGCAGCCTTGCGCGCGGTTCGAGCTTGCTTTCAAGCACGGGCATCACGCGGTCGCGCAGTCCCTGGAAGACATGGTCGAGAACGGCCTCATAGAGCGCGTCCTTATCCTTGAAGTAGTAATAAAGGAGCGCCTTGTTCACCCGCGCCGCATGGGCGATGCGGTCGGTGCGCGCTCCGGCAATGCCATATTCCGCGAATTCAGCCACGGCTGCGCGCAGAATGGCCGCGCGGCTTTCTTCCGGCTGGCCGCGCGTTCCGAACCGTGAGCGGCCTTTTGGGTGTGTGCGCGGAGGAGAGGCTTTTCCCGCGCCGGTGCGCCGTGCGCCCGTTTGCGTCCGCCGTGCAACTGCAGAATGGGCTTGCCGTTTGTTCGGAGTGTCGGCCATAGAACCTTAATTAACCAGTTAGTTAGATTATAACCGGCCATTTTCGGGTTTGCAAGCAGCGTGTCGGTACTCAATGAGGCGTTCCTTCGGCTGGAGGTTTATCGTCCCCCCCGAATGAAAGCGCCCCGAACCGGCTTCCCGCTTCAGTCGTAACGCACTTTCCGCCCAAATGGAGCAACCCGGCGTAACCACTGGTTCGTCGGCCTGAGAGCGTATACTGTACTCAAGAAGGCAAGCTTCCCGTGGGCGAGACACCTTATTTCATGCCGCATCCCAACCTCAGCGATGAGGTCAACCATCAGATTGTCCAATCTGAGATTGAAGGCGGCGTGTTTCTCCCCGACTTGCCGCCTGCGACCGTCCTGCAGATCGAGACACAACATCATTGCTATACGGCGGTGCTTCTGGACGATGGTTCTGTGCTGATCTCTGGGCATCCGGAATTTTGTCCTGAGCCCATCGCGGTCGCGATCTCCGGTTCCACCTGGGGGGGGGCTATGCTTAAGCGCAGCTTCGTGGGCCGCGGAATGCGCCTGGAGTTTTCGCACCCGGGGTATCGCACTCCCATCGTCACTTCTTCCATTCAGGATATCCGCGAACTGTCGTCAGCCGCCCGGCTGCGCAGTCACGCCGCGGTGTAGGGCCGCCGACCTGACTATATTTCTTCGCGGTTCTTTTCCACGCCGTGCGGATTTTGGCGCAAAGGGTTTCTGTGCCTCGACGCCGTTTTACAATGCTCCGCCCGCGATTGACGGAACCAGCAGAACTTCATCGCCCTCCTGAAACGCATAGGCTGCGCCGCCAAGAAAGCGTATGTCTTCGTCGTTCACATAGATATTCAGGAAGCGCCGGACTTCTCCCGCCTCGTCGCGGAGATGAGGCCGCAGGTCGGGGAACTTCTCGTCGAGCGTTGTGAACAATTCATTTAGATTCGCTGCGTCGCAGGTGACGCGCGGTGTTCCGGCAGTCAAGCGCCGCAGCGGTGTAGGAATTTGTACAGTGATGCTCATGAGATCTCCTTGGGTTAATTGCCCAGTTGCAATGTGACGGTCGTTTGTCATCGGTCGATAGTCGTTGGGAGAAATATGGCTAACGATGGGACGGCGGCAAGCATTAGCGCTCCCGAACGACCAACGACGAACGACCAACGACGTTTCAAAATGCTGCCGCGTCCGCGACGGCCGCCGAGCCCGGAAGCGTAGCTGCGCCGATGTTCCCAGTCTTTCCCGCGAGATAAGCCTCAAACTCGCTCAGCTTCGCCGAGATGGGCCGCTCTGCCTGGAATCTGCCGGCAAGCACATCGGTGGTTTTCAGGCCATTGCCCGTGATGCATAGCACGGTCGTTTCATCCGGCAGGATGCGGTCCTGCTGAATCAGCTTGCGCGCTGTGCCAACCGTTACGCCGCCCGCGGTCTCAGTGAATACACCTTCGGTCGCGGCGAGCAACTGGATCGAGTCCACAACCTCATAATCCGCCACGTCCTCAGACCAGCCGCCGCTCTTGGTGATGGCCTTGATCGCATAATGGCCGTCGGCCGGATTGCCGATCGCGAGCGAGCGTGCAATTGTCTTGGGGCGCTGCGGCTCGATCTCAGTGCTGTACTGCTTTACCGCCGTCGAAATGGGAGAGCACCCCGAAGCCTGCGCACCGAAGAACCGCACTTGCTTCGGCTCGACCAGCCCGAGCAGAGTCAACTCATCGAACGCTTTTTTGATCTTCGTGATCAGCGATCCGCCCGCCATCGGCACGACGACGTTATCGGGCAGCCGCCAACCCAGCTGCTCGGCGATTTCATAGCCCACTGTCTTCGAGCCTTCGGCGTAATAAGGACGCAGATTCACATTCACGAATCCCCAACGGTGTTCGTCGGCGATCTGCGAGCACAGCCGATTGACGTGATCGTAGGTGCCGTTGATGCGCACCAGCTCGGCGCCGAAAACCTGAGTGCCGAGAATCTTCGCCTGCTCAAGATCGGACGGAATAAATATCCACGCCTTCAGGCCTTCGCGCGCGGCCTGCGCTGCCACGGAATTCGCCAGATTGCCGGTGGACGAACACGCAACGGTTTCGAAGCCGAAGGCACGCGCGTTTGCCAATGCCACTGCGACCACTCGGTCTTTGAAGCTCAAGGTTGGAAGGCAGACTGCGTCATTCTTAATCCATAGCCGGCGCGACCCTATTTTTTCGCCGAGGCGAGGCGCGCTCACCAGCGGAGTAAAGCCCACCGGCAGGGACGGCTGAAATCCAGCCGGCAGCGGCAGAAGCTCGCGGTAGCGCCAGATATTCGGTTTTCGCGAGGCGATCAATTCGCGCGAGATGTGTTTCTTAATCTGGTCGTAGTCGTAGGTGACTTCGAGAGGTGAAAAGCAATCTTCGCAAATCGACCGAGGCTGATTCTCGAACGTCTTGCCGCATTCGCGGCAGCGGAGTTGGTACGCGTGCGTGCTCATCCTGCTGCTTCTTTCCGTGACTGGCGGGACGAGCCGGGGAAATTATCCCCTGAAACTACAAGACCCCTTTTCCGGGTAGGAAAAGAGGCTCGGGAGGTGCGAATGACATTTCGCTTACCCGAATCTCATGGTCCCCGTTACCGGGCGAGAGTTGGCACCTGACCGTCGGGATATATGATCTCGACCCGGTTGCCGTGGCGTCCTAGGGCTCGTCCCTCAGCCACTCTGCATGAAATTCCAGTTTGCCCAATTAAGAGCGAACGTGGCACAAATGTTACTGCCGACTGATCGGTCTGTCAACAGGTTTTTGCAGCCAGAGAAACTATGACCCGAGCGGTGGCGTGTCACTCCCCGTTTCGTTACGACGCTTTCTGTTTCCGGCTGGCGATCAGGGCGTCGACCGCGACCCGGCCCGGACCAAAGACCAATATAAGGAGGGATGCAAATAAGAACGTATATGGAGTCGCATCGTAAAACTTGCCGGGATCGGAGAAAAAGGAAAATAGCGCCTCGCGATCGGCGGTGACGTAGGCCACAATCATATCGAACGCCAGAAGCGCCGCAATCGGCCGCGAGAAAAGGCCGAGAATCAGCAGCACTCCGCCCACGCATTCCATACCACTCACGAAGTAGGCATTGAGTGCTGGAAGCGGAATGCCAAGGCTGGTGAAGAAGCCGATCACTTTTTGGATGTTGCCCAGCTTTCCCCATCCAGCCTGGAAAAACTGCCATCCCCAATAAAGCCGCACCACTAGCAACAGCGGCGATTGCAGCGAGTCCATGGCGCGTTCAAAGAATGTGTAAAGCGCAGCCGCGTTTTCTTTCACAGTGCTCATACGTGTTCCAGAGAAGAATAAATTCCAAAAGGATACTAGCGAATTTCTCGAACCGCGAATCCCGCAACCGCCGCGCTAATCGATAGTCCCCGGCTGTGCAAACCAGCCCAGCGCCGCCCACTCTTCGAACCATCCCCGCACCCCGCCAGGTATTTCGTTCAACTCCGTGTCACTGCCTTCGAAAGCGGACGAGGCTGCGTTGGAAAGACGCTTGCCGTCGCGCAGCGCGCTCAAAAATAGAAAGGCATCTCGCTCCAGGCGCTTAAAGTAGACCGAATCATCCTGCCGATGCACCGCAACAAAGATTGTCTGCGGCTTCTGCCGCGCGATTTTGCGCACGCGGTTATGCTTAGCCGGTGCGGCCACGGCATTGCTCGCCGCCTCGCTGTCGCGAATGGCAGACTTGATGCCGACAAGCAATTCGTCCACCGGATAGTGCAATTCCAGCAACCGCAAATAAGGTTGCAGGGCGAAGCGCGGATCGGGATCCGTCGACAGCAGAGCTTCAGGAATCAAAACGGAATGTTCGGCAGCGTCGAAGGCTTCGACTTCCGCCCACTCCAGCCGAACCATATCCAGCGCAAGTTCCTCGTGCGGATGAGTGTGTTCGGGATGCGCCCGCAGCCACATTTCCAGCCGCGATCCCAAGTCGCGCAAAGTAAACGACTGCGACGGACACTCTATGAGATAAGCCTTCGACAACGCGCCAAACCGACGCCGGCCAACAATAGCCAATAAGCCCGGGAAATCTTCCTCCAGCGAATCGAGAATGCGATACCAATACTGGCGGTTGTAAATCTCAAGGCGCTCGAGCGAGCTAAGGCGCTCGTTGGGCTTGATGAAGCCAGCGGCTACATCGCGCATTGGGCGGCCATCGCGAGCGCGCCGCTGCATGTTGTATCCCGAAGTTAGCGGCTGCATGATCGCTTCCAGCATTTGTGTCTGAATCTCTAGAAGGTTCATGATGCAACCTCAACGCTGGCCGGTTGAACCTTGCTCAGAAAACGGTTGGCCTTCAACGCTTCGTGGTGCACTTCGTCAAACGAAGGAATCTTGTCGTCCCACTCCAGCAGCGTAGCCGTCGGGCCTGTGCGCTCGATCGCACGTTCATACACCGCCCACACCGGGTCGATCACACGATGATCGTGTGTATCCAGAATGTATTTTTCAAACTTGGAGTGTCCGGCAATATGAATCTGCGCCACGCGTTCCGCCGGCACGGAATTCACATAATCGAACGGATTGAAGCTGTGATTGCGCGATGAAACATAGATATTGTTGACGTCCAGAAGAATGCCGCAATCGGCCAGTTCGACGACTTCGTTCAGAAATTCCCACTCCGTCATTTCGGAGGCATGAAACTCCGCATAGCTGCTCACGTTCTCGACGGCAACCGGCACTTCAATAAAGTCGCGGACTTCGCGAATCTTCTCCGCGGTGTGGCGAGCCGCCTCAAAGGTGTAGGGCATGGGCAGCAAATCGTGACTGTAGCGGCCATCCACACTGCCCCAGCAAAGATGGTCGGTGACCCAGGGTGTCCGCGTGCGCTTGACCAGCTCTTTGAGCCGCCGCAGGTGTTCGCGATTGGGCCGCTCGGGCGAGCCGAAGTACATGGAGACCCCGTGCTGCACCACGCGGTACTGTTCGAGAATCTGGTCGAGAATGCGCAGGGGACGCCCGCCATCGATCATGTAATTTTCGGAGATGATCTCGAACCAATCTACAACCGGCTTCTTTTCCAGGATGTGACGATAATGCGGAATCCGCAGGCCTATCCCCACACCGAATTCGGTAAAGCCGTTAAATCGATTGGCAGGCATGCGTGAACCGTCGAACCTTGAAACACCAGAAAGTGAAACAGCTGAGAAGCCGGGCGGGAGTCGATCGTCCCGCCCGAGCTGAGAAAAGCTATTTTCCTTCCGGCATCTTGGAGCCGTCGGTGGCGCAACCGCCTTTGCCCTTGCAGGAATTCTTGCCCTTGCATCCGTTGTCTCCGGACTTGCAGCCGCCATTGCCCTTGCACGAGTTTTGGCCCTTACAGGCGTGCTTCTCTCCTTTGCTGGTACCGCTGTCGTCGTTCAGCGAAACGGCCCTCACTCCGGGCCGAGTCTGGCTGGAAGACTGTGCGTTCAGCTTGGTGGTGGTTCCCGTCATGAGACCGGCAAGCGCAGCGCCTGCCAGCAGTGCTTTCATGGAACTGGTCATAGATTCCTTCCTCTTTCGATTGTTCATGTGATGGTCGGCGACTGAATAGCACCCCACTTGTGGCGAACGGGTCCCCACCCGTCCGTCAGCGCCAATCTGTTGAGTTGGACGAACTGCGAGCCAGAAAGTTACACCAAAACCAATGTTTCTGTAAACCTGGCCAGCCCGGATCGTCCCGACTAAACTGATTCGATAGCCTCTACTGAACCGGAAGGAGTTGCAGGGTATGGAGATCCGCGATATCGGCGAGTTCCTCGGCTACTTCGAGAAAGTTCATCGGCGAACCATGAACGTGGTGCGCACAATTCCTCCCGACAAGGTCGACTGGGGCTTCCGCGAGGGCAAGTTCACCTTGGGAGATTTGGTCCGGCACATCGCAACCGCCAATCGATATCTATTCATCGAGATCTGCCAGGGCAAGCCCAGCGCATATAACGGATGCGGCAAAGACCTCGCCCCGACCTATGACGAAATCGTGCAACTGAGCGAGCGGCTGCATCAGGAAGATGTCGCCGTTCTCTCCGCCTTTTGTCCGGACGATCTGGCGCGCAAATGCACGACGCCCGATGGCGGCGCGATCGCAACCTGGAAATGGCTGCGCGCCATGATCGAGCACGAGGCTCACCATCGAGGCCAGATCTATATGTATCTGGCCATTCTGGACGTACCCACTCCACCTCTGTATGGATTGACTTCCGAACAGGTGCGAGAGAGGAGCCGTTCGCAATCTTAAGTTGAACGGCCTTCGGTTGAACGGCGCAATTCGGCGCCTTGCGGGTTATTTATTCTTCGAGGCTGCTTCGAGCTGGCGAATTTTTGCCATCGTTTCCTGCGTAACGTCTTTGCGATTCTTGTTTATTGGCCTCCGCTTGGCCTTGCTTACATAATGATTCTGAGCCATGTGATTCTCCTGTCAGCAGGCATATCGCCTACCTGGTCCCAATTTGCGTTGCCTGATCGGCGATCAGTGCTGCGCTGGTCAATTGTAAATTGAAGAATCGAATCTGTGCGCGGCATTTGCTCAATAACGCAAGCTCAATTACGCAAAAAGATAAGAAATACGAACCGTTCGGCGGAAATACAAGGGCCGCGGCCTCTCAGTAGTGTCGCTGCTCCCCGTCCACAAGCGCGCAAAACCACTTCATACCCACCTACCCGCGCGCGACTCTATTCCCAGGCTGCACCGAATGTGCAGCATTCTGCATTTACCGGAAGTTAATGGAGTGCGGCGGCCAGCGTGGTTGAGCCGGTCTATATGACGTAAGGTGCGTGTAATGAATGAATTGCCGAATGCATCCTGATTTGGCCCCAGACGTTACTACTTTGGTTCGGCAAGTGCTTCTTCCTCCCGTAATGAAGAGGCCGCAACCGTTGAAACACTTCACTCAAAGATTCTCGACTCTCATCTGTCGTTTCTTCCCCGGAAACGGCGCCAAAATGAGTTTCCTCTGATTCCCGCCAATCAGCCTCTTTGAAAAGGGTGGCCCCGAAAGGGGCCGCTTTTTTTTGTGGCCTCCCGTCCTGTACACTCGCACTTTCTCATGAAAATCACATTTCTTAGAATGACAATCTGCGCCCTGTTGGCGGCGGTCGGCGCCACAGTCTGGGCTCAAAGCGCATCGGCAAAGCTAGCAACTTCTCCCTCGGCTGAAAGCACGGCTCCGGTCGCCATTTCTCCCGAACTGCGCCAGCAATTGGAGGCGATCCGCGATGCCGCTCTCTCCAGCGACTATGCCTGGCATCAACTCGCACATCTGACGGAGAACATCGGACCGCGTCCGGCGGGATCGCCTCAGGCGCAGGCCGCCGCCGAATATGTTGCCGCTGAACTGCGGCAGCTAGGCCTCGACGTTCACCTTGAGCCCGCGCAGGTCACCCACTGGGTCCGTGGCGAGGAGAAAGCCGAACTCGTCGACTATCCCGGCCACACCCAAGGCACAAGCCAGCGCATCGTACTTGCCGCGCTCAGTGGCAGTGCCGCCACTCCGGCTGATGGAATCACCGCCGAGGTGGTCGTTGTGCACAGCTTTGACGAATTGACGGCGCTCGGCCACGACAAAGTTGCCGGCAAGATCGTCCTTTATAACGTTCCCTACGACGAGCGCAAGGCGCTCGGCGGGTACGCATTCGAAGCCTATGGCGAGGCCGTCGTCTATCGCACCGAAGGAGCCAAAAAAGCCGCGGAACTTGGAGCCGTCGGTTCGCTGATTCGCTCGGTTGGCGGCGCGGACTATCGCCTGCCTCATGTCGGGTACAGCGTGCCCGCCGGAATTCCCCAGGCCGCCCTAGCCGCTGAAGATGCCGATCTGATCGACCATCTTGCCGCGCAAGGCCGCGTGCGCATGCACCTCATCCTCACGCCGCAATCCCTGCCGGAAACCACGGGCTACAACGTGGTCGCCGATCTCAAAGGAAGCGAACATCCCGAGCAGATTGTCGTTGTCAGCGGCCACCTCGATTCCTGGGATCTCGGACGCGGCGCAATCGACGACGGCGCTGGTGTGGTCATCGCCATGGAAGCCGCGGAGGTTTTGCAGCGCCTGCACATACGTCCCCGGCGCACGTTGCGTGTCATCGCCTGGATGGATGAAGAAAACGGCGGTGGTGGCGCCAAAGCGTACGCCACAGCGCATGCCTCGGAGATCGCCAACCATGTTGCGGCCATCGAAAGCGATGCCGGAGCCGGGCATCCGCTTGGCTACTCGCTGAAAATGTCGCCCGAAGCAATTGCCGCTTTGCGCCCCGTCGCCGACGCGCAAGGGCCTGTAGGAGCAACCATTTTTCGCGCAACCGAGTCCAGCCCCGGTTCGGATATCTCTCCTCTGGTAAAGGCCGGAGTTCCCGGCGTCGGCATCATTCAGGATGGCCGCCACTACTTCGACTATCACCACAGCGCCGCCGACACGCTCGATAAAGTCGATCCCAAAGAATTAGAAGAAAACGCCGCCGCCATGGCCGTCATGGGATATTTTCTGGCAGCCATGCCTAACGCTTTACCGGAAAATCGGTAGTAAGGAAATCGGCGGTCATCGGGAAAGTTAAGAAGGAGGATGACTTTTTATGAATACCGTTATCATGCTATCGGGTCCAGTCGGTTCGGGAAAGACAACTGTTGCTCGCGAACTTATAGCGCTATTGCCCGCTCCGCTTGCCTATATTGAAGGCGATACGTTTTGGTCTTTCATAGCCAAGAGTGAAAGCCGTGACCATCGGGAGAACTTTCGCGTAATCATGCGCGCTATGACGGCGGCAGCTCTGCCTTTTGTCCGCTCCGGGTTTGACGTATTAATCGACTTCTCGATTCCCCCAGAATTTTTGGTTACTGCCCGCAAAATACTTAAGGAGCTGCCATTAGACTACATAGTGTTGCTGCCGAGTGAGGCCATATGCGCAGCCCGCGCCGCTGGCCGCACCACAGGCGCAATCGCTGATTACGCTCCATACAGCAGCTTTTATGCTCTCTTTGAGGCGGCGGATCATTACACAATTCGGAACGACGAAGCGGAAGCGCCCGATGTCGCGGCGCGTATCAGCGAGGGCCTTAACGCAGGCCGATTTCGGGTTTTGTGATTTTTCAGCCGGGTGGCCCACACATCGCGGTTTTTGCGGATGTGTGGGCAAGGAAATCGGCGTGAACAAGAGATCTATAAAAAGCGACTTAGGACGAATTGACCGTATGAAGGATTCCGAGATCGACTATTCGGACATTCCGCGGCTGGATAAGACCTTTCTCAAGAAGGCAACGATGGCGTGGCCGCCGGCGAAAAAGCAACTGACGATTCGTCTGGATGAAGACGTGCTCGATTGGCATGATCCAAATAACTAAAGACTCATGGCAAGGGCTACCAGACGCGCATCAACCGCATTCTGCGCGTCGTAATGGAGAGTCAACCCCCGCGGACAGCGCATCGCTAAATTTTCGTAGTGCCCCGGAAACTAGTGAAGGTCCGTCTGTCCCCGATTTATCCAGACAGAGCACTGCCCTAGGAAGGTGCTCTGTCTCGCAACAACTCGTCTTTGAACGCATCGAAGGCTAGGACTTCCGTGTCGACGCCGATGTACTTTGTGAGTTCGCGCAAGCACCTCTCCTGCTCCCTATATTTCTCGTCGGTGACAAAGACGTCGCAAAAGGGTAGATACACTGCCATGAAGAGGTCATTCCGACCCGCAGCAAGCTTCTCGCTTTTGTTGCCGTCCCTCAAAGACGTGTTGTACCAGGACATTAGATATGCACAAAGCAAGGCGCGGAACGGTGGGCAGTTGTCGATGAAGTGCTGCACAGTCGACATATCTGTGTCCGGCTCGATCTTCTCGCCCCGCAACTTTGCGTCAAAACGCAGCCCAGCGTCGTAGAAACCTTTGCCCATTTCAGGAAACATTCCAGGGCTGTAATTCTTGAATGCCTCCTCAAACGTTTTTGGGCGCGGTACGTTTTGTGCCATAAAAAGTGGGTCGAGCTTGTCGCGTATCTTAACCCACATTGCCTTATAGCTCTTTATCGAGGCGTTTTGCTCTGTCCTCTGAAGGTTTGCCAGTGCATCGTCGGCCGTAAGTTTTTCGGTTCGAATCTCGTGTGCTAAGCCGCCCGACCTGACATCAACGGTAAGCCACTTGAAGTTTTCTGGGGCTTTGGCGTGTGCGGTGATAAGGATTCTCAGTACTTCGTATGGAGGATTGAGACAATCCCACGAACGCCCCGCTTGTCCCGCCGTGAGCCGCCTGCACGCGTCCAGCAGTGCGAACCGATCCGCAGCTTGAGGTGTAGACATCATCTCCTCAAAACTCAGTCCTGCAAGCCGAAAGAAATATTGCGACTTGATGGACGCATAGATAGGGTTAGAAGATGCGCCGATCTTCACGAGCCGGTTGTGAACGCTCGTATCGAACGTGAGGACTTGTCTATTCTCTCTATAAAAATCTTCCATTGTCTTGCCAGGGTTCGCTGCAAGCCACTCTCGTCGCTTGCGCCAGTAAGCCTCTTTTGCCCTGCTCACGTTGAGGTTTTTTGGCCGAGGCGCGGTCATAGATCGGTCGGTCAGCGCCGCGAGCGTGGTCTTTGCCTGGTCCATTTTTGCGATGCGACGCTTCAGCTCCTCAACAATGTCATCTGTTGAAATCGTATCGAGCACGTTCGGTGCGTTGCCTTTCTTCACTGTTTCTCCCTCATTGTACAAATTGTATTATATTGTATAATTTTGTAATTACAATACATACAATGTGCGGGTGGCAAGGCAGCGCCACGGTGGCGGCTGAATTCACATTGCGGACGGAGGCCATTCGTCGCAAAGTGCGCCTCCACAATTTTTCATCACATTCTTCCAGTGTGCGCCATCACAGACACACCGCCCAGCCATGCCTGAAAATGAGAACAAATGATCCGCCAAAAAATGATCCGCCAAAAAATGATCAGCCAAGACACAACCATGTCTACGCTCAGAAGGCTGTCGACGCCCTCCACAGTCCCTTTGTCATGCCAGTATTCCGCCGTTAACTCCTTATTCCTGAATACTTTGCGTGTAAGTCTATATTTGTGAATACTTTAACCCAAAATAGGTAGGGGGGGGAGGGGTCGCATAATTAACAAAAATCAACCTCAAACCCAAATAAACAAAGGACAAAACGTTAAATCGGAAGAGCGTGGTTTTGCTACTGAATTGGTCTTCGCTGCGCCTCCATGTCTCCGCGGTGGAAGCTGAGATTTAGGACCCACCGACTGATCGGGCTCAATTTGAACTGTCATCCCGATAGTGGCTCAGTTTGAAAAAGGAAGCGACCAAACGCGCGCGATCATTGCTTCGCTTGAACACCTCTTCCTTGACACCCCGATTCTTGCCCTTTATCCTTACTCATTGCCCCTGAAGAGACCTTCGTCTCTATGCGTGCTTCCGCGGCCTTCGCGGTATCGGGTGGGGGTTGGCGGAGGTTCCGATGCTCATCGAAATTAAGGAGTTGGAACTTCATCTTGTCGATTTCCGGGAGGAGTTCAGCCCCGGTGCGATTGACCTCGGCGAGGATATCCGGCAAAAATCGCCGCTCCTCAGCGAAGGGCGAGCCGACCTGGTCGAGGAGCACCACGGCAAGCACCAGGTGGTGCAGGATATCCGCCTGCGAGGCAAGCTGGAAACGGATCTCGAAGTTTCCTGCGCGCGCTGTCTCGAACCGGTTAATTTGCCGGTGCAGCGGAGTTTCGATTTGCTGTATCGCCCGCTTGGCACCGATGCCGGACACGAAGAGCTTTCGGTGACGGATGCCGAAGCCGAAATCGGCTATTACCAGGGCGAGGGGTTGCTGCTCGAGGACACGCTGCGCGAGCAGGTGCTGCTGGCGGTGCCGCTGAAAGCATTGTGCCGCGAGGATTGCAAGGGCCTGTGCCCACACTGCGGGAAGAATTTGAACGAAAGCGCGTGCTCGTGTGAGGATGAAGTCGAAGATCCCCGCTGGGACGCGCTGAAAGAAATACGCACGAAATTGAATCAATAGGAGAAAGTTCCCAGTTCCCAGTTCTCAGTTCTCAGTCAAAGCGGTTTTACTGAGAACTGAGAACTGAGAACCGGGAACTAAGAAATTCATGCCCAATCCGAAACGCAGACACTCCCAGAAGCGCACGGCCACACGCCGCGCGCATGACTCGCTGTCGAAACACTCTCTGTCGGAGTGTCCGAATTGCCACGAACACAAGATGCCGCACCGCGCCTGCGCGAAGTGCGGATACTACAAAGGCCGCGAAATATTCGAGGTTGCAGAGAAGTCCTAGTTTCCTCCCTCCATGCCCAGAGTCATAGCTTTGGATGCGATGGGATCCGACAAGGCGCCGAAGCCGGAGATCGAAGGCGCCTTGCAGGCCGCACGCCACCACGGCGTGAGCGTTCTGCTGGTCGGCCCCGAATCGCGCCTGAAAGACGAACTGGCGCACTATCCCGGCGCTCGGCGCCTGCCCATCGATGTCGTCCACGCCAGCGAAGTCATCACGATGGAAGATAAAGTGGAGGCGATTCGCGCCAAGCGCGATTCATCCATCCGCGTGGGATTGCGCCTGGTGCGTGAGGGACGAGCTTCCGGCTTTGTGACGGCGGGCAACACCGGTGCCGCGATGGCGACGGCGAAAGTTGTGCTGGGCGCATTGTCCGGAGTCGACCGTCCGGCGCTGGCCGCGGCTTTTCCCACTGCGTTGAACACCGCAGCCGTGCTGCTCGATGTAGGAGCTAACGTCGATTGCACCGCGCAAAATCTGGAACAGTTCGCGGTCATGGGCGAGATTTATTACCGGTCGATTTTTGGCGTGAAACGTCCGCGCGTCGGACTGCTTTCGATTGGCGAAGAAGAATCCAAGGGCAACGAGCTGACGCGTGAAGCGTTTCAACTCCTCAAGCAGCTTCCCATCGATTTCATCGGCAATGTCGAAGGGCGCGATTTGTACAATGGACAGGTCGATGTCATCGTGGCTGATGGCTTTGTCGGCAACGTGGCGCTGAAGACTTCCGAAGGCGTGGCGCGGCTGGTACGCGCGGTGCTGAAAGATACTTTGAAGGCGACGATCACGCGCCAAGTCGGTGCGATGCTTTCGCGCAACGCGTTTTCCGATTTCAAAAAGCGCCTCGATCATACGGAATATGGTGGCGCGCCTCTGCTCGGCATAAAGGGTGTATGCATCATCACCCACGGGTCGTCGAACGCGAATGCGATCAAGAACGCCGTTCGCGTGGCAGCTGAGTTCGCCGAAGGCAATGTGAACCAAGCGATCGAGCGGGAACTATCCGGCCTGCGCACAATGGCCGGAGCAATCAATTAAACTCTGAAACTATGAACTTTATGACGAGCTCCTCCCCACTCGCATTTCTCTTCCCCGGCCAGGGATCTCAGGCCGTGGGCATGGGCAAAGAACTGGCCGACAACTATCTCGTGGCGCGTCAAACTTTTGAGGAAGCCGACGACGCCCTTGGCTACAACCTGTCCCAGCTCTGCTTTGAAGGCCCGGAAGACCAGCTGAAATTGACCGAGATCACGCAGCCGGCAATTCTGACCGCGTCGGTCGCGGCATGCCGCGTTCTTGAAGAAAAAGGTCTGAAGCCGGATTATGTCGCCGGCCACAGCCTGGGTGAATATTCGGCGCACGTGGCGGCAGGCACACTGGCGTTTGCCGATGCGGTTCGCACCGTGCGCAATCGCGGCCAGTATATGCAGGAAGCCGTGCCGGTGGGTGTGGGGGCAATGGCGGCAATCCTCGGGATGCCACTCGATCGCGTCATGGAGATTGCGCAGGAAGCGGCGGAAGGAGAAATCTGCCAGACCGCCAACATCAATTCGCCTGAGCAGATCGTAATCTCGGGACACGCCGGGGCCGTTGCCCGCGCCGTTCAACTGGCGACTGAGCGTGGAGCGAAGAAGGCTGTCAGCCTTCCGGTGAGCGCTCCCTTCCATTGCGCGCTGATGCAGCCCGCGCAAGACCGTTTGGCTGCGGACTTGAAAGCCCTTACGCTCCAAGACCCGCTTTGCCCGGTGATCTGCAATGTGGACGCTCTGCTGATCGACTCAGCCGAGCCCGCGCGCGATGCGCTGATCCGCCAGGTGACGGGTGCCGTGCGGTGGGATGAGTCTGTGCGGCGGCTCATCGAAGAAGGGATGAGTCTGTTTATCGAGGTCGGCCCGGGCAAAGTTCTGTGGGGCCTTATGCGCCAGATTGATCGGTCGCAGACGTGCTTAGTGGTCGGAGACGAGGCGTCGCTGGAAAAGACCATGTCGCGAGTTTCAGCGCTCGCGGCCTAGAGCGTTAAGGGTGGCTCGTGGCAGCTGCGACGGCGATTTTCCTCCGTCCCGTGTACCTTGTCGTTAGCGCAATTTCGTGGGCGCTGATAATTCCTTCTTCAAGCGAAGCTTTCCTAACTAATACGGATATACCGTCATCGTCTTGTCGGACCTCTGCACAAACATTCGTGCATGTTCTGACCGGTCGTTGACGATGACCTCGACGATCACGCCTCCGCTCATGAGTCCTTCCGTGTTGGCGGAGCCGTAAATTCGGTAGGACCGGATCAGTCCCCATTCGCCCCCAGGCCCCCAGTCACGATAAAAGTCGGCATAGGTGTATTGGGAATATTTTTGGGGATGCTGCCTCCAGGCGGGATCGTTGAAGTAAAGAGTGTAGGCGGATTCGTAATCCTGTTTTTGCAGGTCTGCGAAAAAGTGGCCAACGACGCGTTCTTCGGGCCAATTGCGGTACATCCATGCCAGTGCCGCAAGCACGAGCACGACGACAATTGCGACGGCGATCCCGATCGTTCGCCGGCGCCCCCGGGCGGCGTCGTATGGCTGAGCATCGAGCAGAGTCATAGCAACCCAAGAATAACGCAAGATTCGCTTCAGTTCTTCCCGCCGGGGATCGTTTCTTCAACGTCCAATCATGTCGTGCTGGCCTAAAGCAATGAGGCGGTCTGCCGATGTGCAACTTGTAAGCCCGCAGCAGTTGGCGGCAGCGACTTCCGGTTAGCTCTGAAGTCGTGCATTGGGGAAATTCATGGACAAGATCCGGACTCTCATCGTTGACGATTCATCGGTAATGCGCAAAATTGTCGAACGCTCCTTGCGCCAGGCAGGCCTGGAACTGGAAAAGGTTCTGGAAGCCGGCAATGGCGCAGAGGCGCTCGCGTTGCTCGGCAACGAAACAGTTGACTTGATTTTATGCGATATCAATATGCCCATCATGGATGGATTGGAATTCGTGCGTACCGTGTCCGCCCAGGAGAAAACCAAGGGCGTACCGGTAGTCATGATTACCACCGAGGGCAGCGAAAGCCACGTTGTGCAGGCTCTGACGGCCGGGGCTCGTGGATACATCCGTAAACCATTTACGCCCGAGCAGGTTCGGCAGCACGTGCTGCCCGTGGTGGGGAAAAAGTCATGAGCATCGAAACTTCGTTGGCGGCACGCTCCCAGGAAGAGAACTGGCTGCCGATCCTCGAACTGGCGGTGGAGGAAGTGTTCGAGATCATGCTGGGTTCCCGTGTGAAACCCGTGTCAAAGGATCAGCACACTCTGTCGACCGAGTTCACGGCGATGGTCGGGCTGGCAGGAGCGCTTTGCGGAATTTTGACATTCTGCTGCGATCGGAAGACTGCTCGCGAACTGGCAAAATCCATGCTGGGAGCTGAAATCGCCGATTCCGAAGATCAAATATCGGACGCGCTGGGCGAAATCTGCAACATGATCGCGGGGAACTTCAAGAACAAGCTGGCCAGCGCCGACGGTCAATGCATGTTGAGTGTTCCAACGGTGATCAAAGGCGAGGAGTACACCTTCTACTCGCTGGCGGACGGCGACCATCTCGAGACCATCTTGCTTTTTGAGAATTCACCCATCGGAGTCAGTCTGCAATTGCACAGTTAGATTACAGAGTTAGATTGCAGAGTGAACTTGCAAAGTGAATCAGATTGCCCAAAATCCACACACAATGGAAAAGCTGCCGCGCACGCGTGCGGCCCCGGCAAGGCTTGCCGCTTCCGCTCATTCGATAAGAGCCTCCCAATCTTCGCTTCCCTCCCGCAATTCTCCATACGATTGACAGCAAGCCACTTGTGAAGCCGCTAATGTAAACGGTCTTGGCGATTCGTTTGCACCCGTACAGGCACAGGAGCCAGAACGTGGATAGCGGATTCTATGCAACCTGTGCGGGGCTGCGAGCGCAGAGCGAGGCACTCGAAGTGGCCGCGCACAATCTCGCCAACGTGAACACGCCAGGATTTCGCGGAGAGCAAACGAGTTTTCAGTCACTGCTGGCAATCGCGCGGCCGCCGGCAGCCAATCCGTTTAACCTGGCTACTAACAACTATGGAGTGCTCGAAGGAACGCATCTCGATCTGAGCGAAGGCAATCTGGCGAGCACGGGCAACCCGCTCGATGTGGGAATCCAGGGCGGCGGATTCTTTGCCATCCAAACCGCAAGTGGTCGACGTTATACGCGCAACGGCAGCTTTCAGGTATCGAATACTGGAGAGCTAGTGACGGCGGCGGGCGACCCGGTTCTTGGCGATGACGGCGTCATCCGCATGCCGCCTGGACCGGTTGCGATCGCCGCGGATGGGACAGTCTCTGTGAGTGGCACAGTCGCAGGTAAATTTCAGCTCGTGGATTTTCCGGCTGGAACGAAGCTCGTCTCCGAGGGCGGCACATTGTTGTCGGCTCCGCCGGGGAGCGAGCGCCCGGCGGCACAAACCTCGCTGCGCCAGGGAATGCTCGAATCGTCGAACGTGAATGCCATCAGTTCCGTTGTCGGGCTGATCGGGATTCAGCGCGAAACGGAAATGCTGGGACGCGCCCTGAGCTTATTCGACACAGAATTCAATCACATCTCCGCGAGCGACTTGCCAAAGGTGTGACACGGAGATTTAGGAGGAAGCGATGTTTCGAGCTCTATACACCGCGGCTACGGGGATGCAGGCACAACAGACGAACCTGGACACCATTGCCAATAACCTGGCGAACTCAAGCACAACCGGCTTTCGCAGCAGCCGGATGCAGTTTCAGGATTTGATTTATCAGAACTTTGTCATGCCGGGAGCGGCCGCATCGCAGCAGACGACGGTTGCTGCTGGCTTGCAGGTAGGACTGGGCACGCGGCCGGCGGCGTCGGAAGTCTTGCAGCTGCAGGGCGACCTGACCGCGACCGGCAATCCGCTCGATCTGGACCGCATCGTCGAGTTCCGCCGTTCCGTCATTCAGGGAATCAGGTGGGACAATCGCGCCCCAATTTCACTCTCTTCTGAAAGTGCGAACCGCACGCTAGAAGACAAGTAGAGCCTGCATGGATAAGGCGACCCTCGTCGGTCTGGTGCTTGCTCTCGGTGGCATCTTGCTCGGATTGTTGCTGGAAGGTGGCAATCTCGGCCAGGTGGTGCAGCCCACCGCCGCCATGATCGTCTTCGGAGGGACGCTGGGTGCGATCCTTATCCAATATCCGATGTCCGTCGTCCTCACCAGCTTCAAGCGTCTGGCGCATGTGTTTGTCGAGCCAGCCGAGAATGCGCAGGCGACCATCACGGTGCTGGTGAAGTATGCCAATCAGGCCCGCCGCGACGGCCTTGTATCGCTCGACAAGGAAACCGAGAACGTCGATGATCCCTTCCTGCGCCGCGCTCTCATGCTGGCAGTCGATGGCACCGAGTCCCAGGAACTCCGCAAGATTATGGAGCTCGAACTCGACAATAAAGAAGAGGGCGAAGAGAAGATTCCGCAGCTCTTCGAGTCGGCGGGCGGCTTCTCGCCCACCATCGGCATCATTGGCGCCGTGCTCGGCCTGATCCAGGTGATGCAGCACCTCGATAAAATCGACGAAGTCGGCCGCGGAATTGCCGTCGCTTTTGTGGCCACGATTTATGGCGTCGGCGCCGCCAATCTTTTCTTTTTACCGGCAGCCGGCAAGTTAAAGATCCGAATCCGCCAGGAGCAGATCCTTCGCGAGATGACGCTCGAGGGCGTGCTCTCCATCCTCGATGGCATGCACCCGCACATTCTGGAAACCAAGCTGCAAGGCTTTCTCAGCGAAGCTAGTAAGCCCCCGCGAACCGCGCCGGAGCCTGACGCATGAGCCGCCGCAAAAAACCTGTTCGCCATGTCAACCACGAGCGCTGGCTGGTTTCCTACGCCGACTTCATTACTCTGCTGTTCGCTTTCTTCGTCGTACTCTACGCGTCCTCCCAGGTCGACAAAAGAAAAGTTGGAAAGCTCGCGCTCGCCATTCAGGTTGCTTTTCAGGAGATGGGTGTCTTCCAGGCTTCGACCACACAGGTACCCGTCGATCTCAGCCGGCCCATGCCCTTCAGCAACGTGCAGTCAATCGAAAACGTGGAACTGAACGCCAGTGTCGGCCGCGTCACATCGCATCCGCAGGGCACACTCAGCGGCGGCAAAGAAAATGGAGACCTGGCGCAGCTACAGGCTGAGCTCGCTACTGCGCTCGCCGCCGAAATCGAACGCAAGGAAATTGCGATGCGGCGCGATCCCGACGGCCTCGTGATCAGCTTGCGCGAGGTGGGTTTTTTTGAGAGCGGTTCCGCCTTTATGAAATCCGCATCGCAGCCCGCCTTCGACCGCATCGCCACCATGCTTCGCCAGCATGAATGCCGCTTGCGCGTCGAGGGTCACACCGACAACGTACCCGTTCACAACTCGCAATTTTCATCGAACTGGGAGCTTTCCACGTCCCGCGCCACCGAAATCGTGCGCCTCCTTCTGATTCGCGAGGGCTACAGTCCTGTCCGGCTCAGTGCGGCCGGGTACGCTGAATTTCACCCCATCGCATCCAATCGCACAGCCGAAGGCCGGAGTATGAACCGCCGCGTCGATCTCGTCGTCCTTCGTCAAGAGCCATCCGATGTTCCCGCCGCTCCTCCGAATGCTGCGGTGTTCGCCACTTCGGCAAAACCTTCCCCCGTGGCTGCCCCACAATAAGATCAAACGGTACCCGTCTCTTTGTGTCTTTCGTTATGGCATTGGCCCTTTGGAATCTTTCCCAAACGAGCCGCGTCAATTAGTCTCAAACGTTGTAGGAGGATCTGTGGCGGGTAGGTCGAACAAAAATTCCGCAATCGCAGCGAAGTTGGAAACGGCAATTTCCGATTTACGAGCCTTCGAGAACCTTCTGCTTTCCGACGAGGTGGACGCTAGTCTTCTCGGCGACTTTCGCGTCGCCCTCAATCGCGTGCGCAACGTTGCCTGGGTTGCCCAGCAATCCGCAGCCGCCCGTTTTGCCCAAATGACAAATCCGGATTTTGGTCCTCTTTTAGCTTCCGAGCGCGTCCGCGCCGCCTACCAACTTTGCCGCGCCGTTCAGGAAGATCTGGACCGCCAGGGAATCGAATTTCAGAAAGGTCAGCTCGCGGAACTGCACTCGATCGCTACCGCACTTGCGAGACAACTGAGCGAGCGGATTTAGTTTCCCCGCCATTTTGATAGCCTGCGGCAAAAGTCAATTTCAATTCCGTTTTGAATGGGGTCAACGTCGCATAATCAAAGTCGCCGTCAGGCGCTGAGCTCGCGAACATCCAAGCTCTATAATGTATCCCTCATTCTCATGATCCGCCCCAACTTCAAGGAATTTTTCCGCCTCGCGCGCACTGCGACTCTCGTGCCCGTGGCCAAGTCCATCTCCGCCGACCTGCTCACTCCCGTGTCCGCCTTTCTCGCCGTCGCCGACGGAGAGCCAGAAGCCTTTCTTCTCGAGTCCGTCGAAGGCGGAGAAAGAATCGGCCGCTACACTTTCCTTGGCGTCCGCCCATTCCTCCGTCTGGAATCGCGCGGAGATCAAATCACTATCCGCCGCAATCCCAAGGTAAATTCGGTGCCCCAGGTTCGCGCCGGTTCTGTGGGCGCTAACCTGGGAGACCACGAATCGGGCCATTCCTATACCCGCCGTGCCACTTCCGCCCGCATCTCCCACATCGAAACCCGCACCGCCAACATTTTCGACGTCATCAAGGAACTCCTCCACCAATACCACCCCGCGCAGGTCGAAGGCCTGCCGCCCTTTACCGCCGGAGCCGTCGGCTATTGCGCCTATGACATCGTCCGCCAGCTCGAAAACATCGGCGACCACGCAGAGGATGACCTGAACGTCCCCGACTGCATTCTCATGTTCTTCGATCGCGTCCTCGCCTTCGATCATCTGCGCCACCAGATCCACATCGTCGCTTCCGCTGACGTGACCGGCCTTACCTCCGGGCGTAAGTCGAAAGAAGCGCTGCAAGCCGCCTACGAGCGTTCCGTCCGCGACATAGCCCAGATCGAGCGCAAGCTCGCCGCCGGATGGAATCCAAACGCCCGCGCCCGCCAAAACGCGGGACTCAACGTCGGCCGCGTCAACGTAGAGACGCGGCTTGCCGCGTCTCCCACCGCCAAGCTGAAGGTCCACGCCCGCACATCCAAAGCCAGGTTTCTGAAAAGCGTCGAGCAAGCCAAGGAATATATTGGTGCCGGAGACATCTTCCAGGTCGTGCTCTCCCAACGCTGGGATTTCGAGCCCGCAGTCGAGCCTTTCGATCTCTATCGCTCCCTGCGCACCGTCAACCCGTCGCCCTACATGTACTTCCTCCGTTTCGGCGGTAGTTCCTCCGTGTCCCTCAGTGCCCCCCGTGGTTCAAGCTCTTCGCGCGCGCCAGCACGAACCTCGGCCAACAACGCAATCCACGTCCTCGGCTCTTCACCCGAAATGCTCGTCCGCGTCAGCGGCAACAGACTCGAATACCGCCCCATCGCCGGCACTCATCCGCGCGGCAAAGACGAAGCCGAAGACGCCGCGCTGGAAAAGAAAATGTTATCCGACGAGAAAGAACGCGCCGAGCACGTCATGTTAGTCGACCTCGGACGCAACGACTTAGGCCGAGTTAGCGAATATGGCTCCGTCAAAGTCCGCAAACTGATGTATGTCGAACGCTACTCGCACGTCATGCACATCGTCTCCGCGCTCGAAGGCCGCCTCCGCCCCGAACTCGACGCCATCGATGCCTTCGCTGCCTGCTTCCCCGCCGGCACCCTCAGCGGCGCGCCCAAAGTCCGAGCCATGCAAATCATCGAAGAGCTGGAACCCGCCCGCCGCGGCGTCTACGGAGGCTCTGTCCTCTACGCCGACTTCGCCGGCAACCTGGATTCCTGCATCGCCATCCGCACCCTGCTGATGAAAGACAAGAAAGCCTACTTACAGGCAGGAGCCGGCATAGTAGCCGACTCCAATCCCGAGCGCGAATTCGAAGAAACCAAGAACAAATCGCGAGCAATATTGAAGGCAGTAGAAATGGCAAAAGCTCGGTAAAGGGCGCTGGGAGATCGGGACAAGATCATGGCGAGAAGCACCTTGCCCGAACCAAACAATTCACCTTCATTCCGAGGCAAAAAATTCTCAGCCCGGCGCATCTATATCGTCGTTCATGTGTTTTAGGCTATGGCTTCCCCAGGTTGCGGTGTCGAAGTATAGAACAGAATCTTTGTCTCAGGAGGACGAATGCGTACGTCACGAACTTCTTTTTTCCTTTTGCCGGCCCTTACTCTTCTTCTAACCCTCCTCGCCGGAGCCGCTTCCGCCCAGGTTCCGACCAAAGGCAATGTCTTCTTCGGCTACTCCTACGAGAACACCGCCATTTCCCAGGGTGACAGCGGAAGTCTCAACGGCTGGGACGCATCGCTCGAAGGCAAATTCCTGCCTTGGATTGGCTTGGTCGTCGATGTCGATGGCCATTACGGATCACGCGACTACCCACTCGTCTGCAACGTCCCTGGGCACTGTTCTGGTCCCTTCAACGCCAATATCTCCGAGCACAATTTTCTGTTTGGTCCGCGCGTTTCGGTCACGGTCAAGCGCGTTCGCCCATTTGGAGAATTCCTGATTGGCGGAAGCCACGTTAGCCGCAGCAACGAAATCTCCGACTCGAACACTTCATTCGCCAATGCGGTCGGAGGAGGCCTCGATTACAAGGCCGGTGGCCCAATCTGGCTGCGCGCCCAATTCGATTGGGTGGAAACGCGATTCTATGGCAACACGCAGAACGGCGTTCGTTTTTCGACGGGAATTGCGCTGCATTTCTGACAATTCCGCTAGCTCGATATCCCAGTTTGCGATAAGAACATGCGAGCGGCCGTCAAATCTGATTAGGCTCTAACGGTTCTGGCTCGCGCACAGGTACATCGGAGGTGTCGGGATCATGACGATCGGGCTCGTGTGAAGGCGGCTCCTTGATGGGCGCGGGCGATGGCTCCGGCGGAGGCATCGGATTCGGCGCCGGCAAAGGATCGGAAGGAGCTCGCATGATCTTCATGGACTGGTCACGCGTGATCTTCATAAGCTGGTGTCAGTGGGCAGACCATTCAGAATTTCCAGGAATTGCGGCCCGTTTTTGCCTGCTCGATTGACCGCCTCGGATCGCTCTTTTCTAGATTGCTCTTTTGGCAATGCTTTTGGCTGGCATGGTTCTTCCTTACGGGTTTTTTCTGAATTCGTGAAGCCCAACGGTCCCACCATTTCGCGAATTCCGGGTTTTTTCGGCGGATCGTGAATATCGACATGTAGTTGCAAGTTTGACGTGATCTTCACGGCAGGTCGATACGTGAAGCCCCTTATGCCACCTGGAACGGGACGGTAGTAGAACGCCGATAGCTTCAGAGAGATGCGCCGATTACAAAGCAGACTGAGCGTGTGCCACGTTCCTCGCACCTGCGCTTTCGTAACACTGCTCAAGAATCTCGGCGACCTCGAACAGCGCCCGGTTTGAGTATGTGCTCGTCTTGCGAAGAAATTCGCTGAACGTCGCCGGATCGATCAACCGTTGAACCGCTGGCGCGATCTCGCGAAAAGCCGGCACGACGATCCCGAATCCCATATCCGACACCCATTGCGCGTTGTAGCGCTCCTGCGGGAGCGTCTTGCTGTTGCATTCGACGATTACAGGCAAGTGGAACTGGAGCGCCTCGCTGATCGATCCAGGACCGGGCTTGCCGATGAAGAAATCCGACAGCGCCATATAGTGTTCGACGTTCTGAGTGAATCCTAGAACGAGCTTCCGCTTCCGCGTTACGAGCGCCTTGAGTTCGGCTTCGAGTTTCTGGTTGTGGCCGCAAATCAGAATGAGCTGCACGTCGGCGCCGCTCTGGTCGATCCGCTTGACGATGTCGACCATAACGCTCGACCCATGGCCGCCGAACAGAACGACTCCGGTCTTGCAATCGGGTTCGAAACCCAGGCGCAAGCGTTCCGCAACGCGCTCTTCGGCTGTGAGCGTGAGCAATTGTTCATCGTAGAACTTTGGCTTCAAAACCATGCCCGAGGTCAGAAAGACGTGATCGGCAGAATGGCCCAGCGCGAGTGCCTGAGCACGCGCGCGCTCCGTGCCTGCAATGATGTATTCGCTTTCGCGCTCGATCCAGAAGTGCGGCGGATAGTCGGCCAGGTCGGTGATCAGCGTAACGATTGGCGGCCCAGAAGCCCCGCTCTGCCGATTCTTGCCGCGCAGGCTTTCCGCGAGTTCGCGATTGAAGTGTGGAATCACCGACAACACCATATCCGTTGGATGGTCGGCCCAGTAGGCGCGCAGCACCTTGACGATCGGCCCGTGGTAGATGCGGATAGTCGTCAGGAGAATTTTAAGCAAAGCCGGCGCGGGCCGCGTCCAGCCGCGCCGCAGGATCTGGTTGTAGACATCCTGAATTCGAATGCCGGTAAAGCGCCGAATCAAATCGAGCTGATCGAGCAACTGCTGAATGTCAAGAAGCTCCACGTCCCAGGGATCGTTCTGCGCGGTGAGAGTACCTCGTACCGCTTCGGCAGCATTGCGGTGACCACCTCCGGCATGATGAAAAACAATGGTTAGCTTACGCAAGGGTCTCCGGCCGCATGCCACGGACGTTTATTTTTTCCGCTGCGGCTTGTCAAGCGAAAAAATCTGTCTCGTCCCGTTCGGCTACGAAAGTTCTGTCATGCGCTTAATTTCTACTAAACCAAACACCCACATCGATAACAAACCGTATCAAAGACCAACTCGCTGAAATTCGCTGTCTTCGAGCCATTCTTCGTGCTCCGCAAGTTCTTGGGCAGGCTCATGAGGCATCAACTCTTCGCCTAATGGCAGATCGTGATCCATCGCCTCATGGTCGGCAAAGTCCGGATGCTCGACATACTCGTGAATCTGTACCCCAGCCTCGCCCACGGTGATGTAAGTAAGATGCTCGTCAATCCAGGCGCCGCAGTTGTAGTAGTCGGTTCCCTCTTCGCGCTTGTGAAGCGCGGCGTGAGTGTGGCCACAGAAGATGCGTCCGGCCCTGTGCTGGCGGGCATGAGCCAGAGCGCCCTCGGCGACTTTTTCCGACAAGCGCTGCCAGCGCGTGCCCAGTCGGTCGAGCAAACGGCTCAGAGACTTGTTCTTGGTATCCCACTTTTGCAATTGCAGGTAGAGCAGCGTTCCGAACCAATAGTTCAAGCGCACATTCTTGATGACGAAATTATCGAACTGATGGCCGTGCACGGCGATGTGGAGCAGGCCCTGGTACTTCCATCGATATTCCTGGTAGACGCGCACGCCGACCAGGTGGGACATGATTTCGGTGAGCCCATGATCGTGATTGCCTTCCACCCAAACCACCTCCACTCCTCGCTTGGGGTTGGAAAGCTTGCGGATGAAGCCGAGGAACTTCCAGTGCTCTTTCTTGAGGCGGCCGAAATTCAGGTCGGCAAAAATATCGCCCAGCAGGATGAGTCGGCGATAGGAGTTTTGCTGCAGCACGCGAAGCGCCTCGCGCGCCCGGCTCATATCGGCGCCGAGGTGCAGGTCCGACAAAATCAGCGTGTCGCAAACGGTCGCAGCCACGATTTCAATTGTCCTGAAAAAATGTTACGGGGTGATGAATTAGGTACCACTTATAAGGCGGAGGGTAACCGGTCAGTTACCGAATCGATGCGCGCACGCGGCGAGATAAGCGCGCCGGAAAAGTGACCCGGCGCGAGAATCCTGCAAGCCGTTCTTAGTGAGTCGGCGGCACGTATTCCTGTGGAGGCGCGGCGCCTTCGCCAAAGAAAAACTGTTCCATATGCTTCACGATTACTTCTTGATCCTGCTTGCGCGCGGGATTCAGACGATATTCGTTTAGCAGCATCTTGCAGAACTCCATCCACTGATTCCACGCCTGTTGCGAGACGTTCTCGTAGATTTTCTTGCCGAGTTCGCTGTCAAAAGGAGGTTCGGGAAGACCGGGTAATTGCTGCTTGAGTTTTGCGCAGAAAACAGTGCGTTCAGGCATAAGTTTTTCTATGGAAATTATCGCACACGATAATGCTGTACGCGGCGCACATGGACACAACAACGATGAGATGGCGGTGAAAGCGAGACGCGGAATTCGTGGCGCGAGAGTCGAGTCAGGGCAAAAGAACGCAAGAAGCGAGGGCACGTTGCCATCCAGAAAATGAAAAAGTGCGAAATTTTCATTGACAAATTACATACACGTGGCAATATCTTGTGTCAGGACAGCTGCTCATACCACAAGTTGGGCAGCCCGGGCATCAAGGTGCCCTGTCGAGAACCTTGGGAGAACAAATCGTTCAAACGGAGGAATACTTCATGGCAACCAAGAAGAAAGCCGCCAAGAAAAAGAAACACTAAGCGGACGATGCTTTGTCCAGAAATCCCCAGAGCCTCCCGAGAGAAGCACCTCGCGGGAGGCTTTTCCGTTTCCATTTGCGACTGTGCAGAAATGGCCATTGTCCGGTGCAGCGGCTGATATCCGAACAATCAATCTCAGCTCTGACCGGGAGCCGGCGGAGCAACTGCGCTCGCTACAACAGCCAGATCGCCGCCGCAATACGGGCAGAACTTGTCCCTCAGATTCACGCCATGTTGGCAGTGCGGGCACACAGGACTCAAGCGGCATCGGCATCGAGGACAAAAGCCAAATCCGGGTTCGACGACGGCATCGCATTGCGGACACTTCGTCAGCCGCGGCTTCCGCAGAATGAAATAGAGGACAATGCCGAGCGCGTTGGGGATCAAGATCGCAAGCAAGGTCCAGAGGGCGCGGCTCATGCCACGGCGGCCGGCATCCCGGTTGATATATCCAATCAGCAGGATGTAACACGCGACCAGCGCTCCGCCGATGATTCCCAGCAATACCATTACCGCCATCGGAGGAGCTTTCTTATCTGAGCAAGTCGCGAACACCAGTATCGCGATCATCGCCACCCATCCGAGAACCGCAAAAAAGAAAGCCCACGGCGAAATGGAGCGGACCTCGTCCATAAAGCTCGTCGATGATTCATTCCTTACCGGCATACCAACCTCCTGAGTTCATCCTGTCCAAATCGATTCTTGCTTCGCCATGCCGCACCGCTCCTGATTCCAATCAATCTTGGGAAGGCCCGTCGCGATCCGCCAAATGCGTCCCGCGGGCGAGCAGTAGAATGCCCGCCAGAACTCCCGGCATAAAACAAAGCACTGCAAACGGAATCTCCCATACCGGCGCAGCAATCCGCGCCTGCTGCCCCAACCACGCTAGGCCGCTCCAGAGAGCGGCTGTGGTGAGGGCGGTACACATCGTGACCGCAGCGCAGCAAATCGAAATCACCCAAACTCGTTCTTGCCGCCGGTGTAACTCCTCCGCGCGCTGCCGCACTCGCGCCTGCGTGGCGGCCACCAGTCTTGCGCCCGCCGTGACCGGAATCGCCCGCAGCGCCTGAATCGTCCCCCGCGAGTTCTCCGCAAACTGGTGGCACTCCCCGCACGATTCCAAGTGCGCGCTCAGCCACGATTGTTCCTCGTGGGAAACTTCCGGACCCGAAAAGGCGATCAGCATCCGCGCACGTTCATGAATATCTGTGTTCACAGACTGGCTCCCTTCACCCATGGTTCGAGGGCACTCAGACCACGATAGATCCGCGATTTCACCGTACCCAGAGGCGCACCGGTCACATGCGAAATCTCTTCCAGCGACATTCCTTCCTGAAAACGAAGTACCAGAGCTTCGCGATATTCCGCCACAATGTGTTGCATCCCGGAGGAAATCTGTTCGTTCTGCTCGCGCTGCACGGTCGCATCAAAAGCGGTGGGCTGCCCGGTGGCGGGAAGATCAAACGGCACACCATCGTCGCGATCCGTCAGGCCGTCCAGGCTCGCCGGCTGTTTGCGTCGTTTGTAGTCAATCACCAGATTGCGCGCAACGGTAAAGAGCCACGTGCTGAACTCATGACGGCCGTCATATTGGTGGCCGCGTTCCAGCACGCGAATCCAGGTGTCCTGAAAAAAGTCTTCGGCCTGTTCGCGGCTGCCGGTGAGATAGACGAGGTAACGCAGAAGGCGATGCTGATACTTCTCGATCAGGTGATCGAGCAGATCGGGGTCGCGGCGTTTGAGTGCACGGGCGATCTCGGTGTTTTCATCCGCCATTGCTTCCACGAAATAGCAAGTCGCGTTCATGCTACCGATATGTACGCAGAAAGGCTAAAAAAAGACGCAAGGCCGCAGGAGGGGGTCCCGCCAGCCGTTAGGTGATGGGTAAGCTTGGAGAACGGGAATCGGTGTTTGACGGTCCGGTCATAGGTTCCCATAAAAACTCGCCGGAAGGTAAAGGAGTGAAGGAGCGTCCGGCAAGGTTTTTGCTCGGTCTAAACAGACAGTCGATGGCATTTATTCCCGCAGCGCTACCGTTGGGCGGTTAACGAAACAGATGCGGGCACGCGACGCGTGTACTTTTGGGGGTTGTCCCGGCAGAGCGGGTCGTGCTAGAAACGGCTATAGAACATAACGGAAAATAGTCTTCATGGCTCTGCGAAAGAAAGCGCTGAAACGATCGCTGCACAACGCGGAAGTGATTATTCCCGACAAGCTGTACTTCCGCATCGGGGAAGTGGCGCGCCTCTGCCGGCTTCCGGCCTATGTGTTGCGGTTCTGGGAAACGGAATTTCCTCAGCTCAAGCCGGTCAAAAGCAGCACCGGCCAGCGCATGTACCGCAAGCGCGACGTGGAGTCCGTAGTCAAGATCAAGAAGCTACTTTACGAGGATGGATTCACTATTGCCGGTGCGCGCGCGCAATTACGTGAAGAGATTAAGAGCGACCGCAGCCAATCGGCGCTACCGTTCCCCGCGCCTGCGGTGAACGTCGCGATTTTCCGCAACGAACTTCAGCAGATCCTCCACATTCTGTCGGCGCGGCGCTGATCGTATCGTCCACAAGGCTTTCGCCATTTCACAGGTGGGGCAGCATGTCATTTTGAACGCCCGGGTTACCGGCCTATGTTGGTATGTTGCTGCGCCTCCATGTAGCACCTCAGCACAGCGTTGATGGTCGTCTGATAGCCTTGCCCGCGCTGCCGAAAAAAACTGAGGACATCGGGATCGAGGCGGAGCGTGATCTGTTCCTTCCGTCCCGGCCAGCGAATGGCGTGCCTGAAAAAGCCGGGACCTAGTTCTGGAATCTCCGAGAAATTGATCTCCGTGTCTGGCAGAGCGTCAACGCGCTTCCAATTCGTTTTTGACCGCTTCTTCGTACTGTTTCTGCTCACGGTGATTTGCCTTTCTCAGTGAGATCACGCGAATGACATTCGGACCGCGTTCAGTAAAAGCCACTACTGCAACACGGTCTCGAATCAATCCGATTCCAATCCATCGTCTTTCGCCATAGTCTTGTCGCTCATCCGGTCGGGCGAATAGAATGTCGTGAAACATCTTTTCTGCATCGGCGAAGTCCAACCCGTGTTTCTCGATGTTCTGCTGTTTCTTGGTCTTATCCCATTCGAATCGATAATCCGACCGCTCATTGAGTGCGGACATGGTGTTCTCTCTTTTTCCGCTGCGAACATCATGCTACAAAGCTGATGTCACCGTTCAGGTTGGCGATCCCTGCGGTACGGGAGATGGCCACTTTTGCACTGACTTGCGGTTGCGCGCCCCCACTAAGGGACGCGGCCTAGAGAAAAACATCCATGCGTCTAAAGCTGCACCAAGTTTACTGTAACTCCAAATGTAGCTACGTGTAAAGAAAAATTTGCTTAAGCCATGAGAGTGACCCTAAACAACTTCAGTTTCTCTATAAAACTGTTCGATGCAGTTTCACTCCATTCTCTGCTCTCAGGGATCTTCGCAGTCGAGCCGTTTGTTATATTCCAGAAGGAATGTCTTCGCGCTACGACCGCTGGATGTATGACTGGGAAACCCGCCTCACGTCGGTAGACAACAACCGCGTGGTGCGTCCACTCGACTGGGGCCTGGAGTGGACGCGCAACTGGACAGGGCGCAATGGAGGCCCGGCGGCAAACGATTCGCGGTCTCTGGTGGAATATTTCTCGCGCTTCAACGACCGCATTATCGAGGCGAGCGATGAGTTTTATTCCTATCGCACGCCCACGGATTTCCGCCTGGAGAAGCGCGAAGTAAAGGTCTTCAGCACCCGCGAGGCTCCCGATCCGCGCCTGGAAGAAAAAGTTCGCGGCACCTATGCGGAGTTTCTGCGCTTCACTTCTCCAATCGAGACTCCGTACCCGGAAAATAATCTCGTAAACGCGCGCTGGTTTCCCGCTCGCGGACGGCGTGCGGTAGTGCTGCTGCCGCACTGGAACTCGGATGCCCTGCACTACGCGAGCCTCTGCCAGGTGCTGAACTGGCTGGGCATTGCGGTACTGCGGGTGAGCATGCCATATCACGACATCCGACGGCCACCTGAAATCGACCGCGCCGATTACGCGGTTTCCGCCAACATCGGACGCACTCTTGATGCCACGCGCCAGGGAGTGATCGACGTACGCTGCTGCTTTGACTGGCTGGAGGCGCAAGGCTACACCCGACTGGGCATTGTGGGAACGAGCCTGGGGTCGTGCTATGCCTTCATTGCTACCGCGCACGATCCGCGCATAAAAATCGCTGCGTTCAACCATGCGTCAACCTATTTTGCGGATGTGGTCTGGCACGGGCAATCGACGCGGCATATCCGTGAGGGCTTGGAGCCGGCAATCAACGTGGACGATCTGCGGCACGTGTGGCGGGCGGCGAGCCCTATGGTGTATTTCGATAAATTTTCGCGCTGGCCGCGACGGTCGCTAATAATCTACGCAAATTATGACCTGACATTTCTGCCGGAGTTTTCCCGGCAGGTAGTGGCGGAGTTTGCGCGGCACAACCTGGATCATAAGGTTGTCGTACTGCCCTGTGGGCATTACACCTTGGGCGAGATGCCTTACAAATACATGGATGGCTGGCATCTGGCCAGCTTTCTGAAAACCGCGTTCGAGACTGCGTAAGTTCGACTCTCGCCATTCCACCTAACCTAGGGAAGTTCTTATTAAGTCTACGAGGGCCACTGGGGGCTACCCTTCACCCTGTCATTAACTCTTTCTTGCCGGTACTTAATTAAAATTCCCGGGCAACAATCGAGGATCTGGCTCTTGGTTTCAATTTTGGTCCGCATCTCTTGACAAATTCCTCAAGATGACGGATAAAGAACGGACGTTCGTTTGGTTATAACAGAACGAGTGATCGTTCTCTTCGTTGTTTGAGCGCATGCCATGAACGCACGCGACGCCGAACGCGCTAAGAAGAAGATCGAAGCTGCCGCCCTGAAGACCTTTATCCACCAGGGCTACCACGGCACATCCATGCGCGACATCGCGCGGGCCTCGGGATATTCCATTGGCAATATCTATAACCACTACAAGACCAAAGAAGACATCTACCTAAGCCTGATCGAGCTCTTTCACGAGCGCATGGCCGAAAAACGCACCGACTTAATCAATGGCATTGGAGACGTCTTCGATCCCGCCGAGCTCGAACGGCTGGCGCGGGCGGTGCACGACATCGTGTTCAGCATGCCCGACTACTGGCGGCTGATGTACATCGACGTCGTCGAATTCGGCAACCGGCACTTCGCCGGCGCGTTTCACCAGTTCGCAAAAAAAGTGGGAGCTGCCCTTGGCGAACGTTTGCAATCGTCGACGCAGCGCGGCACCTGGAGCGGCGTGGACCCAGCATTGGCGATCACATCGATTTATCTGCAGTTTTTCACCTACTTCCTGCTGCAAAAAGTCTTTCACGTGAAGGAACCCTTGGGGATGGCGGATGACCGCGCGGTTGAGCAGCTGATCACTATCGCGACGACGGGATTGTGGCGGCAAAGCGGTAAGAAAAACTAGACCACTTCGGCAAAGGGAAAAAGGAGCACACGATGAAATCCAGACTGGCGTCTCTGGCGTTGGCAGTTTGCTATCTTCTGGTCTGCGCGGGCATCGCGCTGGCCCAATCCCCCACTACCGGCGAGATCGCCGGGCAGCTTCTCGATCCGCAGGGCGCGGCGGTCGCAGGCGCGAGTGTCACCCTGACCGCGCCGTCGGGACAGGTCCGTGAAATCAAGAGCGACTCGGCCGGCCGGTACCGCTTTCCTTTGCTGGACCCCGGCTCCTACTCGCTGACGATACAGGCACAAGGGTTCGCGACTTCCACGCGGCAAGGCGCGCAGGTGCGCATCACGGAAACCACTCCTCTTGATGTTCACCTGACGGTTGCAGGCGCGAAAGAATCTGTCAGTGTGGTGGCCGAGACAGTCGTGGTGCAGGAAAACGACGCAGAAGGCCGCGTAATTGGCGACAAACAGGTCAATCAGCTTCCGCTGCCGACGCGCAATTACACGCAGCTGCTTGCGCTTTCTCCGGGTGCCATCAGCAGCCTGCCCAACAACGCCGAGCTTGGCCGAGGCGACGCCGATATTAACGTCAACGGCCAGCGCAGCACCAGCAACAACGTAATCATCGATGGTACGGAGGCAAACAGTCCCGGAACGAACTCCACCCCCAGTCTCACGGTGCCCCCACCCGATGCGATTGAAGAGTTCATTGTGCAGACGTCCATGTACGACGCCAGCCAGGGCCGCAACAGCGGCGGCAACGTCGCAGTCGTCACCAAGTCGGGTACCAACAAGCTGCACGGCAACGTCTACGAGTACTTTCGCAACGACGCTCTCAATGCAAACGACTTCTTCTTGAATCAAGCCGGCGATCCCCGTCCCGAATTGAAGCGCAACCAGTTTGGGTTCACCCTAGGAGGGCCGATCATCCACGACAAGACGTTCTTCTTTATCGCCTATCAGGGAACGCGCGAACGCAACGGAACTTCCCCGACTTACAGTCTGGGAACTACGCTGATCCCACAAGATCTGACCAATGATCGAAGCACGGCCACGCTTACGAATACGGCGTTGAATGACTACGGCGTCGCCCTAAGTCCGGTCAGCCTAGGTCTGTTGCAGGCGGTACTGCCCAGCGGGAGATACGCGATTCCGAGCGCGGGAACGCCTATCCCCGGTTCGACGCTCAGTATTGCGCCGATCAGCGGAGTTTCGCGTTTTACGGAAGACTACTTCAATGCCAACATTGACCGGCAAATTAACTCGAAGAACAAACTCTCCGGTAAATTTCTCTTTTCCAACGATCCCGAATATCAGGCAATCTACGGCTTTCTTGGAGCCAATCCAAATGAAGTTCCTGGATACGGCGGCAGTTTGAGTTTCCACAATCGATTGCTCAGCTTGAGCGACACTCACATTTTCAACTCACATCTGGTCAACGAAGCGCGATTTGGGTTTAGCCGCATTCGCGAGATCTCCACCCCGCAGGAGCCGTTCACAAATGCCGACTTCGGAATCACCAACCCGTTGGCGGCGCAATACCCTGGGCTGGCGACAATTGAAGTTGCAGGAGCATTTTCAATAGGATCATCGGGACTTGCAGACAACAAATCCGTTACCCAGACTTGGCAGGCACAGGATACCGTTTCCTACACGGTAGGTCGCCACTTCCTTCGCTTCGGAGGAGAATTCCGTCGTTACGACATCGATTTCTACTTCCACGCCTTCTCGCGCGGAGAGATTATCTTCAATGATTTCGCCGATTTTCTCGCCGGTGGTGGCGACTACAATCCTCCGGCCAGCTATGACTTTTCCACTTCCTTGTTGGGTGCGGGCGTTCCCGACCGCGGCTTCCGCGCCAGCGACGGCGGCTGGTTCATTCAGGATGACTTCCACGTAGCGCCCAAGCTCACGCTGAATGCCGGCTTACGCCTCGATCATTTCGGCGGATACAGCGAAATTCGCGGACGTTTTTCTTCATTTAACGCAGCGGCTTTTGCCACGAATACTCTGCCTTGCACGCTCGTGGCTCCCTGCACGAAAGGCATCGCCCTTGGAACTCCAAGCCAGCAGCTGAATCCCAGCAAGTCTGATGTGGCCCCGCGCTTTGGGTTCGCCTGGAGCCCACGTTCGCAAAACGATCTGTCGATTCGCGGCGGATTCGGAGTCTACTACGACCGCTTCTCGTCCCGTTTCGCTAACCTTCAAGTCTTCAATTACCCCTATGACGTCGTTGCGGCTGGTGCATTCAGCGCAGGATTTTTCTCCATCCCGTTCCCCAATCCCGGTACCACCTTCCCACTCCCGGCGCAGGCTCCGTCTCCGCTTCTACTCCCCTTTGACGGAATACCCATTGGTACGAATCCAATCAACGGCTTCTTTGCCGCGCCCAACATGAAGACTCCTTACACGATGGACTACAACTTCGACGTCCAATACTCATTTGCCAACAGCTGGCTGATGGATATCGGTTACGTCGGAAACCGTGGCAACCACCTCATCAATCTCTACAACTTCAATCAGGGCTTGGCCGGACCACCGGCTGCGCCATACGCTGCCGACGGCTTCTCCGACAACAAGGCTTTATTCGGATTCGATCAGGTTCAGACTGAAGCCGAGTCCCGCTATAACGCATTGCAGACCAGCCTGACCAAGCACTTCAATCATGGGCTGCAATTCCTGGCTTCCTACACATGGTCGCACTCCATCGACAATAACTCGGGAGATAACACCCCGAACGCCGAAAGTGAACTCGAGCCGCTTCCCGGCGACCAGCAGAATCTGAGATCGCAGTTTGGTAATTCCGATTTCGACCGCAAACACAGGTTCGTGTTTAGCGGAGTCTACGATTTGCCCAAGTTCTACGATGGCTCTGGCCTTGCGAAATCGCTGGCCAATAATTGGGAGACTAACGGACTGGTCGTGTTGCAGACCGGGTTGCCCTATACGGTCTATTGTTCGAACGGTTCTGATCTAAACAATCGTGCCGACCTGACTGGGCAACCCACTGTGACGTCTTCGGGCTCGACGGTTTCCCGGCTGACTGACTACTTCAATCCGGCCGCGTTTGCTTATTGCACAGACGCGAACAACGTCCCTCCCTTCGGGACATCTCCGAGAAACTTCCTGCGCGGGCCTGGCCAAAAGAATGTCGACTTCAGTGTGGTGAAGTTCTTCCCGATTACGGAGATTTCCAAGATAGAATTTCGAGCCGAATTCTTCAACATCTTCAATTTCGTTAACTTCGGACAGCCGTATACCAACACGCTCTCTGTTCTGAACCCCTCAACGAGCGCTCTGCAATTTGCCGGTCCGGTTGGAGCCATCACTCAAACAGCGGCTAGCCCGCGCATCATTCAGTTCGCTCTCAAGTACAACTTTTAGCCGCATCAACGACGGCGGGCACGCCAACCGCGTGCCCGTCGTCTTAAGGAATTCTTCAATGAGTCCAAGTGGATTAGGCGACAAGGTAGTGATCGTTACCGGCGGCGCAGCCGGAATCGGCCGCGCCACTGCCCGAAAGTTTGCCAGCGAAGGCTGCCGCGTAGCGGCCTGGGATGTCAACGATGCCGGTCAAGCGGATTTGATCCGCGAACTGGAATCCGCCGGCGGCCAGGCGATTTTTCGCAAGACGGACGTGACAAGCGCGCAGGACGTTGAAGAAGGCGTTGCCAAGGTGATCGCGCAATGGGGCCGGGTGGATATCCTGGTCAACAACGCTGGGATCACGCGCGACGCCCAACTGATCAAATGGAAGGACGGCCAGGCGGCCGGCACCATGACGGATCAGGCATTCGACGCGGTGATTTCGGTAAACCTGAAGGGCGTTTTCCTGTGCACGCGCGCCGTCGCTCCGCACATGATCCGCAATGGAGGAGGCGTGATCCTCAACGCTTCGTCTGTAGTCGGTCTGTACGGGAATTTCGGCCAGACGAATTACGCTGCCACCAAAGCAGGAATGATTTCGTTTGCGCAGACTTGGTCCCGTGAACTCGGCAAATACAAAATTCGGGTGAACGCAGTTGCGCCCGGTTTCATCGCCACTGAAATGGTATTGAAGATGCCGGAGAAGGTTACGCAGGCAATGGTTTCTCACACGCCCCTCGGTCGCCTCGGTACGCCCGAGGACATTGCAGAGGCTTACGTTTGGCTGGCTTCCGACGCGGCTTCTTTCATTACTGGCACCGTGCTCTCCGTGGATGGGGGCCTGGTGCTCGGAACCTAACCCAGGCCCTCACGCCAGAGCGCGAGGCCAACAGGCTTGCGGAGAACAGACTAAGCTTGGGATGAGAACTCAAATGGCTCGCTACGCAACAATTGTTTCTACAGGCCGGTTCGTGCCGGAAATCGAAGTGACCAACGATATGCTGCGGGAGCAGTTCACGCATATTCCGGACTTCGTGGACAAGATGGAAGCCTCCAGCGGCATCAAGACCCGCTGGCGCGCCCCGGAAAGCTGGGTCACCAGCGACGTGGCCCTGCCCGCGGCAAAGCTGGCGCTGGAGCGGGCAGGCCGCAAGCCCGAAGATGTAGACCTGATTGTTCTCGGGACCGACTCGCCCGATTACATCACGCCCGCAACTTCCGTGGTTTTGCAGCACAAACTTGGCGCAAAGAACGCGGGCACCTTCGACGTTGGCTGCGCGTGCGCATCGTTTCCCACGGGCTTGGCGGCCGCATCTGGAATTATTGCCAGCAACCCCGGCATTAAGACCGTTCTAGTAGTCGGCGTGTATCTCATGCACAAGCTCGCCGCTCCGGCCGATCCTATGATTTTTTTTTATGGCGACGGCGCGGGCGCGGCGGTGCTGGAAGCGGATTCGCAGCCGGGGTTCATGGCGTCCGCGTTTCAAGCCGATGGCTCCTATCACGCACATTGGGGTATCTATGCCGGCGGAACTTTCGAACCGGCCAATGAAGACGCTGTAAAATCCGGACGCACGTGGTGCACAATCAAGAATCGTTATCCACCAGAACTGAACCAGGAAACGTGGCCGGTGTTAGTGCGCAAACTCGCCAAAGAGGGCGGATTCAGCATCGGGGATGTCGATATGTTTATCTTCACTCAGGTGCGAAAGCCGACGATTGCAACCGTAATGGACACCCTGGGTGCGCCAGTCGAGCGCTCGCATACGATCATGGAAGAGTACGGATACACTGGCTCGGCATGCATCGGCATGGCTCTTGACCACGCCATTGAATTGGGCAAAATCAAACCGGGTAACCTCGTTGTGCTTGTCGGCTCGGGAGTGGGCTACAACCAGGCGGGCTGCGCGTTTCGTATGCCGTCGCACTAGCCGCTGGGACCGAACTTGGTTTTTCGCTTAGGAGAAACGTTGCCGGTGCTCGGTCAAGTCGCGCTCGTGCTGGCCGCAATTGCGCTTGTTGCCATCCTATCGTTATTCATCTTGACTCTCCGCAGGCCGGTCGCGGCCACGGTCTGGTTTCGGCGAAAGCGGCTTGCACGCGCGGGATTCGTAAAGACTACTGTGCCAACCTCTGCGGGACCACAGATCGTGTGGCATGGAGGCAGCGGCCCGTTGCTGGTTCTTCTGCATGGCGCAGGCGATCAGGCTGGCACATGGCACAAGACTGCGCCCGATCTGGCTCGTAAATACTCGCTCGTGATGCCCGAGCTGGCTGGACACGGCGAGAGCGCACCACCCTCGGGACCGCTGAGCATCGGAACGATCCTCGGTGCACTCGATCAGGTTCTGGACTCTGCGCCGTGGAAATCGCAATCCTTTATACTGGCGGGAAATTCGCTGGGTGCGTGGATGGCAATGTTATATAGCCGCACCCACGCCGATCGTGTTTCGCGTTTACTACTGATAAGTGGCGGAGCGCTGAGAAGCGAACAGGCCGAGGTCACGCTTCTGCCGAAGAATCGAGAAGAAGCTCGCAAGGTCTTTGATGCAATTCTCGATCCATCATCTCCCCGGCCGCCAGCCTTCGTACTCGACGATGTCGTTCGGATCGCCAAGGGAGGGCCGATCGCGCGGATTGCCGCCATGGCAGCCGATATCCCCGGGTATACGCTGGATGGCAAACTGGCGGGGTTCCCAGTGCCGGTGGATATTATTTGGGGAGCATCCGATGAATTGATTCCCATCGATTATGCGCGCGAGATGGAGGCTCAGCTGCCAGCCGCGCGCCTGACAGTGATTGAGCGCTGCGGACACATTCCACAACTCGAATGCCCCGAGCGGCTGCTTGAAACGCTGCATCGTCTGCTTGCGACCGAGCCGCCGCAAAGCAAAACTGCCGGCTAAGTGCGAAACGGAATACCTAACTAACGCGACTGGAATTTCAGGCTCGACAGCATCACACTCGTTTCTCGCGAGGTTGAGATCATTGTGATTACCGGCGACATTCTAGGAGAACGCGCGCGCATCACTCCCGATTCCGTCGCGCTCGTTGATGTTCGCACTCGCCAGGAATTTACCTACGGCCAGCTTGACCAGCGTGCGACCGCTTGCGCCAGCGGATGGATCGACAGGTGCGGCCTGCGCCCGAAGGATCGAGTCGGCATCCTCGCCGAAAACAGAGTGGAGTTCATTGAGGCTTTTTGCGCCGCCGGCCAATCGGGCATCATCCTGGTGCCTCTCAGCACCCGGAATACAGCACATGAACTGGCGCATATCGTTCGCGACAGCGGCATGCGCTGCCTGATGTACTCTTCGCGATACCAAGCGGTCGTACAAGAACTGCGAAGCCTCGCTCCGGTAGAACTTTATATTGGTCTCGATTCCATGATCCCCTCTTCGAACGAGCTGACTTACAAAGCTTGTGTCGCTGGCAACTCGGCCCCGCTTCCCAACAGCATCGCGCCTGAAGATATCTACTGCCTGCTCTACACCAGCGGCACGACGGGCAAGCCCAAGGGAGTGATGATTCCGCACCGCCAAATTGCGTGGAACGCCTACAACACCGTGATCTCCTGGCAACTGCGCGATACCGACAGCATGCAGATTTTCACTCCGCTATATCACGCGGGAGGTCTCGCCGTTTGCCTGACGCCGCTGTTCGCGATTGGCGGACGCATTCTTCTTCACGATGGCTTCGACGCAGCAGAAGTTCTGCGCGTTTTCAACGAGTATCGATGCTCCATCATTTTTGGTGTGCCAACGATTTTTAAGATCTTAATGGAAGCGCCAGAGTTTGCTTCCGTAGACTTCGCCCACGCGCGCTGGTGCATCAGCGGAGGCGCTCCACTGCCGCGCTACATCATCACCGCCTACCAGGAACGCGGGGTAACGTTCAAGCAGGGCTACGGCCTCACTGAGGTCGGCGTCAATTGCTTTGCCATGACCGCAAGCGACTCGGTGCGAAAGCCCGGCTCAATCGGCAAACCGATGATGTTTACGCAGGCAAAGCTCATTGGACCGAACGGAGAGGAGCTCGGCGCGAGCGAAGTGGGCGAGCTTTGCCTGCAAGGTCCGCACGTCAGCCGCGGATACTGGAACAATGAGGCCGCCACCGCCCAGGTGCTCGACGCGGATGGATGGTTCCACACTGGCGATCTGGCTCAGCACGATGACGAAGGATTTTTCTACATCGCCGGCCGGCTTAAGGAGATGATCATCAGCGGGGGCGTGAACGTTTATCCGGCTGAAATCGAAGCCGAGCTGCTACAGCACGACGCCATTAAAGATGTGGCAGTCATCGGCGTCGCCGACGAGAAGTGGGGTGAAGTTCCGGTTGCGTTCCTCGTGCTGCAAGCCGGAACCCAGATCACCGGCGATGAGATCAACGCATTCTTGGGGAAGAGATTAAGCAAGCTCAAGCTGCCGCGAAAATTCGCATTTGTTGAAACTCTTCCCCGAAACGCCTACGGAAAGGTCCTGAAAAACGAACTGCGCGCGCGATTTGCCCGCACGCCCGCGGAACGCAACACTCGCCAGACATAACTTTCCGCCACTGAACTCTTAGTTTTTCAGATTCGGCTTTCGCAGAATGCGCAGACTCTCTGCATGCTGGTAAATCCTGAAAGCTTCACCTCCGGCGAAAGATAGTCCTTCCGCAAAGGCTCGTTTTTCATCAGATCGGTGCTCAGATACTTCTTGTTATCGTCCGGAAAAACTGTCACCACAATGGCGTCGGGTCCCAGTTCCTGCTGCACCATCAAAGCGGCCAGGAAGTTACATCCGGAAGAAATGCCAACCGCCAGTCCGAGCGTCGAGGTGAGCTTCTGCGCCATGATGATCGAATCGCCGTCCGAGACCGCGATGGCTTTGTCGAGCGTCGAGAGATCGAGGAGCGCGGGAATGAATTCGTCCGATATCCCCTGGATGCGGTGTTTGCCCACCTTGTGGCCCGTCGAAAGCGTCGGCGATTCAGCCGGCTCCACGGGATGCACTCTGATTTTTGAATTGCGGCTGCGAAGAAATCGAGCCACTCCCATCACCGTGCCTCCGGTGCCGACTCCCGCAGCGAAAGCGTCTGGCTGCAATCCGGCTCTCTCCAATTGCGCCCAAATCTCCGGCCCAGTCGTCGTCTCGTGGGCCTCAGTGTTGGCTTCATTGGAAAACTGGCACGGAAGAAATACATCTTCGCGCTTGGCAGCCATTTCCTCGGCCATGCGAATACTGCCCAGAAAGCCGCCCTGCTCCTTGCTGACTGGAACCACCGTAGCTCCGTAGCTTCGAATCAGATCCTTGCGTTCCTGACTCATCCAGTCGGGCATGAAGATGTTGACCGGGTGGCCCAGCGCGCGCCCAAGCGCCGCAAAAGATATACCCGTATTCCCGCTCGTCACCTCCGTGATGGTATCGCCGGGCCGAAGCTTCCCATCCGCATACGCTCTCCGAAGAATGTGCAGCGCCATACGGTCCTTGATGCTCCCCGTCAGGTTCAGCTGCTCGCATTTGGCGTAGATAGTGCGCCGGCGTCCGGCATACGAAAACTCAACTCCAAGGAGCGGCGTGTTTCCGATCACGCCAGCAAGGTGCGCGAGGGTTTTGGTAGCAGCGTTCGATTCTTCCCGCTGCGGAGATTGGACGGACAACACTTCGGTCATCATCTTGAATTTTCGCACGGATCTGCCAGGGACGAATCCCAATTAGCGCTTGTTTTGCTCTGCTACAAGCTTGTGCACTTCCTTATAACAATCATCTAGTACAGTATGGCAACGCTTTACACATTCTTCTATCCTTGCGGTAATATCTTGGTCCATAGCTGGCGGTTGTTCACATTGCTTTTTCCAATCCAGAATTTTGTGCTTGCGATCGGTGAATGTGCCAGTGCTAGAGCCACACTTCTTGGCTAAAAATGCCTCCTAGTTTTGGTCGCGTTTCTCGTCACCATTACAAATGCCACAGGCGAGCACTCGATTTGAGATGTGGTTAGGGCCCAATGCGTCGAGATGATCGAGATGTGCTTTCCTCTCCGTTCTGTTCAATGCCTGGCCACAGTATGCACAACTCGATTCAAAATATTGCCACACCTTGTTCTTCTGATCGCGACTGAGCTGCGGGTCTGCAGCGCTCTTGAGTACCCGCCGAACAATGTTCTTAGCTTGCGAAAGGCTCATAGGATGTTCAAACCGCTGACAACGAAGCTCGCTGTTAGCAGCGTGTCGATGGAATTTATTTGAAGGACCTATATGTGGCAGCCGGACCTGTAAGCCGAATTCTGTCTGCCGTTGCCGGCAGGACGATCATTCCTCTGGGACGCGCATTACTGCGCGCCTCTAGCGACCTACCCGGAGGTTTGGCGCACCGAGCCAGTACGCGTTCCGTTCTTCTGGAACTTCCTCCCTATTTGGTCTTGCTCCGTGTGGGGTTTGCCCTGCCCGCGGCATTACTGTCGCGGCGGTGCGCTCTTACCGCACCTTTTCACCCTTACCGGAGCCTTGCGGCCCCGGCGGTATGTTCTCTGTGGCACTTGCCGTCCAACCGGCTTAAACCGGCCGTCCCGGACGTTATCCGGCACACTGCTCAGCGGAGTTCGGACTTTCCTCTGTCTTTCAACAGCGATCGCCCGGTCCGGCTGCCAACCTTGTCATTATAGTCCACGCCAGATTTGGCCTTCGGCGTTATGGCCCTTCGAAGTCTCCGGAAAAACTCGATCTGGTGTTGCTTTTGGGTGGCGCAGCGCTTTCAGCGCTGCGATAACCGGCTTGTTTCCAGGCCGGCTTTAGCCTCTGAGGCCGACTTCGCACAAAAAATGCTCTTCGGCAGCCGAGAGAGTCGCCAACGCCTGTTTGCCGGATTTCTTGCACCTTATTCCTTCGGCGCCAGCGCGAAGGCATACACCAGCAATGCCACGCCAATCAGCAGTGGAATGAGCCCCACCAGGTAAGCCGGCTCCTCGCGCTCAAGCCCGCGAACCATCGCCATGAAGCCGATGCCGACGGCAGCCGTAATCAACCCTCCGAGCTTTATGCCCTCCAACCGGCGCCGAAGAGCGCTTTTCTCCTTCTCCCGAAAATATTCCACCGCCGACTTCGCCCCTTCGCCAGAACTCTCGGCGATCTTCTTCAGCGCCTCGCTGGTGTAGTAGGCTTCGCGCTCTTTTCGGCGCGCATCCGACCACGACGCCACGCCCAGGAACGAAAACAGCGCGATGCTGCCGACGATGGGCACAAATATGCCCACAACCGGAATCCAGTTCTCCCCAATCTCCATGAACATATCCGCCTCCCAACCTCATTGTTTGGCCTTCGTTGGGTATGACCCCGCCTGAGGATCGGCGGTTTCACTTTTTTCACGATTCGCGGAAGGCGAATCTCCACCATTAAGTTCGCGAATGCAGCCAAAAATACTGCAACCGCCGAGATCGCGATTCTGTCATACCCTTGTGGACGAAGTCCGCCATGAGCGCACTCGACGATCAAGCCGCGGTTGAACGGGTATTAGCTGGAGACATCTCCGCCTTCGAGCATCTCGTTCACCGTTGGCAGTCTCCGCTCATCAACCTTGCCTACCGCTTTTGCCACGACCGCGGACGCGCCGAGGAAATGGCGCAGGAAGCTTTCCTTCGCGCCTACCGCGCGCTCGCACAATGGCGCAGGGATGCCGCCTTCTCCACCTGGCTCTTCGCGCTGGCAACAAACTTCTATCGTTCGGAGCTGCGCCGCCTCCCCGCTCCCAGCGTTTCCATCGACGACGTGCGCGAGCCAATGGATCCTCGCGCCATTGATGGAGGCCTTGAAGATCATGACCGCGATTTGGCCGTTCGCCACGCCGTTGTCGCGCTTCCAGCCAAATATCGCGAGGCTTTAATTCTCTTTTATTTTCACGAGATGAATGTTCCCGCCGCCGCGCGCAGTCTCGGCTTGCCCGAGGGCACATTCAAAGCGCGCTTATTTCGCGGACGCGAGATCCTGCGCGGCAAGCTGCCACAACTGCTGGCGCTGCCTAGGTTGAAGGAGGCCTGAAGTTATGCAAGAAGAGAACATGAAAGACGACGACATCGACCGCATTCTCTTCCAGCAGGATGAGATTGTTCCCTCGTCCGGTTTCGCCGCCTCGGTCATGGACGCCGTACGCCGCGAAGCCTCCGCACCTCCGCCCATCCCTTTCCCCTGGAAGAGAGCGCTGCCTATCGTCCTGCTCGCCGCCTTCGCGCTCGCGCTCGCGCTCGTGGTCGCCGGATCGGCTGTCTTTATCCTTCATGTCGCGACCATGCAGGGCGCCCAATCACAAACTCTGTCAGCCGCACCCATCTCGCTTCCATCGCTCTCGTCGCTCACATTTCATGGCGATCCCGCCAGCATCTGGGTCTGGCTTGTTATCTCCCTGGTCGTGGCATGGGCCTTAGTGAAGCTCTCAATGCGCCTTTCCGGAGGCAGCGCCTAGCTTTCGTCGCAATCCATGTTGAGAGGTTCAGGCTGGGCGCCCTCAACTCGAAAAGGCGCAAGACGAGCATCTTTCTTTTGTAACTTATTGATTTATAAATATACTACGTCTAAGTCCTTATTATTCAAAGATCTGGCGTCTCGACTTGCCCTAGATCTTTGATTCTAAAAGATCGCATTTTGAGGGGGGAGGAATTTCACGCCTCAAATTTCCATCAGCTCTCCGCGCTCTTTAGTGGTCGTTGTGTCGGTTTCTCCGTATCCACATGACACCGTCATAGAAGTCCGCTTGATTTCATAACCACGACGGCTCCTCAAGCCCGATACTTAGGTTGTCTAAAGACCAAGCGCTCGGGACGAAAGGAGCCAGTCATGTGGATTATAGGCTGTGATTATCATCCGAGTGG